>Ga0256868_10000421_pt1 | contig 24913 bp, 14 predicted proteins | sample RVTome_13_FD_187341 | JGI IMG/M metagenome (GOLD analysis project Ga0256868, IMG submission 187341) | Soil microbial communities from uranium-contaminated site in the Upper Colorado River Basin, Wyoming, United States - RVT92D227 HiSeq ...
AAAGGGACGTTCGGCCTGGAGAGGAGATTGCTGGGGTAACGGGAAAGAGCCGGATGGTGGATGGAATCATCACGAAAATTCTTACTGGCCCATGGTCAACCTGATGCCCGATGGCTGGAAAACCGGAACCGTGGCACTGGAACCATGCGGTACCTTCGGCAGCTACCCCACACCACCGGATGAGGTGGTGGATGATGCCATTAAATGGCATGCCACCTTTATCCAAAACAAATCGCACTACATACCGTCAAACTGGATATCAGATATAGAGCGACTGGTTATGAAACTTGGATTCAGACTGGTGCTGAGGGAGATGGAGTTCAGTAATGCGGTGACTGCCGGATCGGAAATAATCATAAACATGAAATGGGAAAACCTGGGTATTGCCCCGCCTTACAGGGATCATCGACTTGCATTCAGGTTAAAGGATGATAAAGGGATAAACAAAGGTGTGGCCATAACTGACCTGTCAATACAGGGATGGCTCCCCGGGGAAATGAGCGTATCTGCTAATTACATAATACCGGATGATTTAACAGTCGGCAATTACAACCTTGAAATGGCCGTGGTTTTTCACAGCTCCAATGAACATACCATTCCCATTGCAAACAAGGGAAAAATGGCTGATGGATGGTACAGGGTAGGTAGCGTTAGTGTTAAGAGTGAATAGTGATAAGTGAAAAACGCATGGTGAAAATGAAAAATGTAATGAACCGGGGTGACAGGCTTATGTGTGTGGATGCACTGAGGGGTCTTGATATGTTGTGGATTATCGGGGGAAGCGAAATAAGGGTTTCCCTGACTGCCTTGCAAATAATTGAAATCCCGGCAGGTTTGGGAAAACACATCATTAGTTTTGAAGGTAACAAAAAGAGAAAGAAATACTGATTAATAAGATTAAAGCATTGAAATCATGGAAAAAGAAGCAACATTATTATGGAATCCCTTGGTTTATTGCAGGCCTGAAAGAGGGGTATTATTTATAGCCATTTCAGCCTGTTTCTGCCTGATTGCGTTCAAAGGCATCACCCAGGAAATAACGTACAACAGCAATGTTACAGTTTGGGCAGTCCCGGGCGAACAGAAGGTCCGTCCAGATGACAGGGTTGAAAAAAATAACCTGGTCTGGTCTGAAGCTGATAAAAAGATCTCAGTTGCCGGAGCAGGTAATGAACATGTAGCTTTCCAGGTGGTGATCACCACGCCTGTACCCCCGGGTTGGAGACCAAAGGCTCCGGACGGGTTTTTTATTACAGCTTCTGAGCTCACTTCTGACCAGGGGAAAAAAATAGCTCAGAAACAGATAAACTTATACCTCGAGCATTATATTTTGATCTATGCGGTATCGAGTCCCGTAGGAGCGACCGGATACTGGCCTGACGCACTGGCTCCAATCAGAAAACCATTTAGTATGGCAGTAGAGTATGCAGTAACCGGAAACCGGCCTGTTTGGGTTGATGTTGACATTCCATCCGGAACTCCTGGAGGTATCTACACCGGCAGCATTACTGTTACCCAACATGGGAAAGTATTGGAAACCCTTACCGTTCAGGTTGAGGTATATGATTTCTCCTTACCGGATGAAACCCATCTTATTACCTATGTGAATGTATCAAAGGGAGAACTAGCCAGGTTTTACCATAAACCGGCTTCTTCCCCGGAAATCGAACAGCTGACACTTAAATATTTTGATTTCTTATATGAACACAGGATGGAAACCTGGGGTAATGATCCGCTTGTACCGGAAATAAATGTCGAAGGCGATAACATAGAGGTTAAGTTTAATGATGAGCGATATGATTATTATCTCAACAAACTAAAAACCAAACGGGTGATCTTTGAAACCAGACCACATGACCTTGTAAAGCATATTGACGCAGAAGAGTTTTCCGACGAGTTTAACAAAAAAATCAATGTTTATTTAAAGGCAGTTGAATCTTATTTCAGAAAAAACGGATGGATTGATCGGCTGGTGTTTAACAGCCCGATTGATGAGCCCAATACAAAAAAGGATTATGAAGAAACCCGCCGATGGGCCGAACTTGTGCATGAGGCTGTTCCGGGAGTACCATTTCTGGCAACTGAATCACCAATAACAGATAATCCTGATTGGGGCACGCTTCGCGGATATGTAAATAATTTCTCAGTTCATGGAAACAGCCTCAATGATCCGGAGGTTAAGCAGGCTCTCATTGAGGAACAGGCAAAGGGAGGAGAAGCGACCTGGTATATTTCATGTGACCAGGCATATCCACAGCCCAATTACTTTATTGACGCACCCGCCCTCGATCTTGTCATGGTTCCCTGGATTACGGCCCGCTACCATATGAATGGTATATTGTACTGGGCTACAAACTTCTGGAATCAAACACCCAACCCCTGGCTGGACCCTGTCACATACATTTCAGGATTTGAGTGCAGCGGTGGTTACGTGCTTAACGGCGAAGGTTCCGTGATCTATCCGGGTGATTATACGAAACAATATACCGGCCAGCCCAATGTTGACGGACCGGTTTCTTCCATCCGGTTTGAGTTGTTACGGGATGGCATTGAAGATTATGAGTATCTGTGGATGCTGAAGGAATTGGGGGATAAAGAGTTTGCCGAGGCTAAAATCAATAACCTGGTCATCGATGTGAGTACATTTTCCAGGAACCTGGCAGAACTCTACATAACCCGTAAAGCCATGGCCCGGCGATTGGAAGAGCTTACAAAATAGTGGACTACACTGATTTTCCTAAATCCTTATACTATCGGTTCCCATCCCTTTTCATAATCGCGGCTCCACAGTCTTTGGGCTTCCGGATCTCCTAAAATATGGCCATTCCTGGGATCGATAATCAAGGTACGGCCAACCCGGTAGGAAATGTTGCCCAGCTGAACAAGCAGGGTGCTCCTGTGTCCGATTTCCACATCGGCATTCGGCAACTTGTTATCCCTTATGCTTTCAAGGAAATTTGCAACGTGAAGCTCATCCATCGCCGGGCTTGTTGTAACAACGGAAGGATTGGAATAAGACAGTTCTTCCTTTTTAACCTCTTTTACCACCTTGCCTTCATGATCAAGAACGGTATAACCATCGTCCCTGATCTCCATGCTGCCCTTTTCGCCATAGAAAAGCGTACCCACTTCGTATTTCCCGTTGCAGCTGAAACCCAGCCATACAGCCGAGGTATTGTTCGGGAAGTCATAAGTGATTACCTGGGTATCGGGTGGTTCCCAGTCATCCCTGAAAGCATATCTGCCGCCCAGTGAACTCACACGTACGGGAAAATCGGCCCCAAGCCCCCACCTTATTACATCCATTTGATGGGTGCCGTTATTCAGGGCTTCTCCGGTTCCCCAGTGCCAGAACCAGTGCCAGTTGTAATGAATTATATTGTCCTTATAAGCGCGGCGCGGTGCGGGACCCTGCCACAGGTCGTAATTAAGCCAGTCAGGAACAGTCGCTTCCTTCCCGAAACCGATAGATGTACGGGCCCGGTTATACCATGCCTTCCCAAAGTATACCCTGCCAATGATCCCGTCCCTGAGTTCCCGGATCCCTTCGATCTCCGAAGGAGACGAACGTCTCTGGGTCCCGAGCTGAACGATCCTGTTATACTTCCTGGCTGCCAGAACCGCCAGTTCACCTTCATTCGGATTGTGGCTGAGGGGTTTTTCACAATATACATGCTTTCCGGCCTGACAAGCGAGAATTGTAGCCGGCACATGCCAGTGGTCGGGTGTTGCAATAACCACAACATCGAGCGAATTATCCTTCAGCGCAATCCGGAAATCCTTTTCACCCTTCGGTGCAGGCAAATTAGCGCCGGTGACTGTGGCTATGGTTTTGGCAATGGCTCTTGTATCAACATCACAGATGTAGGTTATTTCGGTATTCTTCTGCATCAGGAAGTTTTTAGCCAGTTCATCACCGCGTGAATTCACGCCCACAATGGCTACCCGTATCAGGCTGTTGGCGCCGATCACACGTGAATAGCTTTTCGCTCCAAGCCCCGGTGCCATGCCGCTAAAGGTCACGGCTGCCGATCCAAGGCCTGCTTTTTTCAGGAATTCTCTTCGTGAGTTTTTCATGGTTTGCTATTTATTTGATTTGGTACTGTCCTTTCTTTAAACAATGTCACCTGAATCTAAACTGCATCCAATATGCCTTTGAAATAACCGACTGATTCGGCAATTCCGGGCAAAGGATCAGCCTCCCCTTTTTCAAACTCCAGACTGCACATACCCGTGTACTTAATCGTACGCAGGGCTTTTATGAAAGCAGGAAAATCAATAATACCACGACCCAGCTCACAGTCCTTACCTTCTGCCGAAGCCAGGGTAACATCTTTGATATGAATGTCATATATTCTGCTGCCATATTTTATGGTGGCTGCAGCGGGATCGATTCCCATGAGCATGGAATAGCCAATGTCGTGACACATCCCAATACGGGGATCCAGATCTTTCACTTTTGTATAGATACTCTCGAGTGTAGGATAAAGTCTATCTTCAATTCCATGGTTATGAATGGCAAAATGGAAACCATATTCTTTTACTTTCCTGTCAATATAAGGAAGCAGAATATGCTCCGGTACACCAACTACTAATTTAACGCCAACGCGCCTGCAATATTCAAAAGCCTGGTTTGCTTCAGCTTCGGATTTCATGGCTATGGGACCAACCGCATACCCGGTTACACCCCTGGCTTTCAGTTTTTCATGAAATTCAGCAATCTGTTCGGCCGTGCTGTCGAGGGGCAAATGAAAATTTTTGATACACAGATAATGCATGTCTACCCTGGTCATCATTTCGAGGGCAGGTTCAAGCTTAAAATTGACAAATGTCCAGCCGGCTATACCGAAATTGAAAAGGTCCTTTCCCCTTGTACCTGTTTCGGTAGTCTTTGCAAACATCCTTTGAACTGGTAAGGTTGAGGCAGCACCCACAGCCAGAAGCCCGGTGCCGGCCTTTTTAAAAAAGTACCGTCTTGATTCTTTCATATGAAGCAGATTTGTATCAGTATAAAATTCTAATATCGGTATTAAAATTAATTAATTTTTATATTTACCAATATAGTGCTTGGGCATGCCAGCAAAATCAGAAAAACACAACATACCCGGAGGCAATTATATGCTGCAAATACTGTCGAATAAGGAAAAAGCCGAGATCCACAAAACCGGATTAAGGATCCTCAGTGAAATCGGGATCAGCGTGAGGAATAAAAAAATATATGAACTGTTGCTGAATGCGGGAGGAGAACCAGATAAATCCGACAGTACAAGGATTTATTTGTCGGAAAAAATGGTGGGGGACTATCTGGCCCTTTGTCCCAAACAATTTGAACTAAGAAACAGGCTGGGGAAGAAAACCATCATCAAAAGCGGAGGTACTTCACTGTATTATACAGCAAACGCCACACAATATGTAAGGGGAACCAGTAAAAAATCAGTAGAAGTTGGTGTGAGTGAATTCACTGACTTTGTGCGGGTTGTTGATAAACTCGACAATATCAGTGGATTGGTTTGCACAAGTCTGAGAGAGTATCCGCCACACTGCAGGGATTTTGCCGGGTTTAAAATAGCCGCCCAATATACTGCCATGCATTTACGCCCCTGTATTTATACACCTTCAGGTGCGGAAGCCATTATTGAAATGGCTGATGTAATACTGGAGGGTAAGTCTTTAAAGGACAATATGTTCTTTACACTTGGGTATAGTATTGTCAGCCCCCTTACGTGGACCGATACTGCCCTTGAACTTTTTTTCAGAACAAGGAATTACGGCATTCCCATTATGATTAACTCTGAACCCATGACAGGAGGCACCTCGCCCGTGACCCTTGCAGGGAGTCTTGCCATGGCAGATGCGGAAGTATTAAGCGGTATCGTAATTAACCAGGTCATCGAACCGGGCAGACCCTGTATTTATAACTCCGGATTTGCCCATGTATTTGATATGTTGACAATGCTGGTGCTGACCGGATCCCCTGAGAATGCATTATTACAGGCAGCAGGTTCGGAAATGGCACATTTTCACGGATTTCCTTCTGCATCATGGGCTCTGAGCGATTCAGTCATGTTTGACTCCCAGGCTTCCTATGAAAAGTTGCTTACGGCCCTCATTCATACCCTGAGCAAAGTCAACTTCGTATGGGGTATGGGTAATCTGGAAACCTCCAAGGCAATTTCACCCGAGGTTGCAGTCATCGATAATGAGATCATCGGAAACTGTCTGAGATTCTCCGACAGGTTTAAAGTTGATGAAGAACATCTGGCCTTCGATGTAATAAAAAAGGTGGCCTTTCGCGGATCGTTTCTCGAAACAGCCCATACGCTTGAACATTTTCAGGAAGAAACCAGGTATTCCGGTTTGCCGAACCGTACAAACCGGTCGTTGTGGGAGAAAAACGGTTCGCGGTCGATTGAAGAAAAAGCCGAAGAAATGGTTACTTCTATTCTGAACAGGAAGCCGGAATTATACCTGTCCGTTGCACAGATTAAAAAACTGGAAACCATCGAAAAAAAGTGGATGCGCAGGTTATGATTTTTCGCAGCAATTAAAATCCCAAAATCAGCCATTTGTTTTCTCTTTTTATTTATTATTGCTTAGGTAGAAATGATTCATAACCGTTTTTAAACCTCATTCATTATGTATACTTATTCCTTAAAATGCAGGCAACTGGTCATTGGCTGTATCTTGCTTTTCATTTGTGCTGTTGTCCTGTCGCAGCAGCGGGATGCTGCCGCAAAGGAATATCAGCAGGTCTTTACAACTTACCCGTATTCCGATCCCAGTCCGATTCCGCTGTTTACCTCCGTGTATCCCTATTTCCGTTATGATGGCTATACCGATACACCGGTTCAGAAATCATGGAAAGTAGTGGAACTGGAGAATGATTATATCCGGGTGATGATATTGCCGGAGGTTGGCGGTAAAATCTGGACAGCCATCGAGAAATCCACCGGCCAGCCCTTTATTTATTACAATCATGCTATAAAGTTCCGGGATCTTGCCTTGCGTGGTCCGTACACCAGTGGCGGACTGGAGCTTAACTATGGCATTATCGGACATACAGCCAATTGTGCTACACCGGTGGACTATTTGATACAAAACAATGCTGATGGAAGTGTTACCTGCATTGTGGGCGTGCTTGACCTCCTTACCAGAAGCAATTGGCGGCTTGAGATCATACTTCCGAAAGACAAAGCCTGTTTTATAACCAGAACTTTCTGGTATAATTCATCGCCGGTAGAACAGCCCTATTATCACTGGTTGAACGGCGGATTCAAGGCAGAAGGTAATCTTGAGTTTATCTATCCCGGTACAAGGTACATCGGACATGAAGGAGAGTATGCTGATTGGCCTGTTAATGAAAGCAACGGGAGGAAAATTTCGTTCTATGAATCCAATAATTTCGGCGGATATAAATCGTATCATGTGTTTGGAAAATATACCCATTTTTTCGGTGGTTATTGGCATGATGACAATTTTGGTGTGGCCAGATATGGTTCTCATGATGATAAGGCCGGGAAAAAAATATGGATATGGGGCCTGTCGGGGCAGGGCATGATATGGGAAAAACTGCTGACCGATACAGACGGACAGTATGTTGAAATGCAGTCGGGCCGACTTTTTAATCAGAATTCCTTCGGGGCTACCTTTACTCCTTTTAAACACCGGAGCTTTGCGCCGTATGCAACAGATTCCTGGACCGAATACTGGTATCCTGTTTTGAACACAAAGGGTTTTGTTGAAGCCAATGAATACGGTGCACTCAATCTCCGCAATGAAAACGGCTGGATTAAAGTATGGTTTTCCCCGGTACAGAACATAAATGATAAACTGATCATATCTGACGGTCAGAAAGTTATTTACAGCAGGCATTTACAGCTGCAACCCCTGTCGACTTTTTCCGATTCGATTAAAGCACCCGGGGCCGGACAACGTCTGACCGTGAACCTTGGAGAAAATAAGCTGAAATACGATTCCGACCCGCTGGCTTATGTTTTAAACCGGCCGGTGGATGCCCCCGAAGATTTTGAGTGGAACAGTGCCTATGGCTTGTACGTACAGGGCAAAGAAGCCATGGACCAGAAAATCTATCCGCTTGCTGAAGAGAAACTGCAGGCCGCTCTGGATAAAGACCATAACTATCTTCCCTCCCTGGTAAAGATGGCAGAATTGAAATATCGCAACATGCTGTACGAAAAAGCCCTGGAACTGACCAAAAGGGCATTGAGCATTGATACCCACGATGGCAGTGCAAATTATATCTATGGACTGGTCAATGCAATGCTGGGACATACCATTGATGCCAAAGACGGTTTTGATATAGCAACCCTTTCATCGGAATACCGCAGTGCTGCATATACTGAATTGAGCAGGCTATACCTCAGGGAAAGGAATTTTGAAAAAGCCCTCGGATATGCTAAAAGAGCAGTTGATTATAACCGTTACAATATGGATGCCCTGCAACTGCAGGCTGTTATTTGCCGATATCAAAATGACCTCTCCGGAGAGGACGATGTGTTGAAATGCATTCTATCCTTTGATCCGCTTAACCATTTCGCGAGATTTGAAAATTATCTGATGAAACCGGATGAAGAAACCAAAATGCTGTTTACCTCTCTTATCCGGAATGAGTTGCCTCAGGAAACCCTCATGGAGCTTGCCATCTGGTATTACAATGCAGGCAGTATTCCTGATGCGGAAAAGATATTTTCCCTGTCTCCAAAAACTCCGGAAGTAACTTACTGGCTGGGATTCTTACATCATAATAAGATTGATTGTTCCGGCATCAATCCGGCCTTTTCTTTTCCTTTCCGCTCAGAAACCGCCTTTATTCTGGAACAATTGCTTGCCGGCCAGGATGACTGGCTACTGAAGTATCATCTTGCGCTGATCTATAAAGACAGGAACCGCATTGCCGCGTGTGACAAATTGTTCACTTCATGTGGCAATGCACCGGATTTTGCTCCTTTTTATGCCAGCCGGGCCGAGTTATTTAAGGGTAATGACGATGCAAAATGCGAGGCTGATTTGAAAAAGGCGCTGGCACTCGACAGCCAGTGGCGTTATCATATGCTTTTGGCAGACTATTATATCAATCACCAGCAATACGATAAGGCCCTGCTCATAACGGAAGCATTCTACCGCATACAGCCAAAGCATTTCATCATGGGAATGCTGTATGCAAAAACCCTTACCCTGAACAAAAAATATGAGGCGGCAGACAAAATCCTGGCAGGGATCAATATCATCCCGTATGAAGGGGCAACGGATGGCCATGAATTGTACCGGGAAGCCAAACTGATGCAGGCTGCTCTCCTTTTAAAAAAGAATAATTCTAAAGCAGCCCTGAGGTTTATCGACCAGGCAAGACTCTGGCCCGAAAACCTGGGTGTCGGAAAACCCTATCCGGAAGACATTGATACACGCATGGAGAATTGGATGAATTATCTGTGCTTTGTTCAGCAGAACAGAACATCGGATGCTGATAAGATGCTTAACCAGATCATTCAGTTCGACCCCCGTGTTGAAAACACCGTGCGGAATTTTTCCCCGTCAAATGCACTTGTAACGGCATGGACTTATGAAAAACTGAACCGGAGGAATGACGCTGTTCAATGGCTGAACCGGCAAATCCAGGAATTCCCGGATCATAAATTGCTGTTGTGGAGCAAGGCCATGTTTGAGCACGATAAAAGTTTGGTTCTGAAGGAGACTGAAAAGGATGTGAATGTCCGGATCATCGAACAGCTTACGCTGCCTGCTAAATGATAATTATTACAAAAACACAAATTAAAGACAATATGAAAAACAAAGTAAGTAACCGGCGCGAATTTATCGCAAAATCAACACTTGCGGCAACCGGATTATCACTTGGCCTGAATGGTATTGCCTCTGCAGGATCACATATTATGGGCGCCAGTGACAAGATCCGGATGGGATTTATCGGGGTAGGCAACCGGGGAACGCAACTACTGAAACTATTCATGGCGCAGCCCGACTGTGAAGTGGCGGCCTTGTGCGATCTCTATGAGCCTTATCTTTCGAGAGACTATGCCAAAGTTGACAGGCGATACACGGAGGGTTACCTGGGAAAGGAAGGTCGCATACCAAAGATGGGTGAGACATTCCCGTATAAGGTGGCCCGATATACCGATTATCGTAAATTGCTCGAGGACGAAACCATTGATGCCGTGTGTATCGCCACCCCTGATCACTGGCATGCCCTGCAAACCATTGATGCAATAAAGGCAGGCAAGGATGTTTATGTTGAGAAACCCATGACCATAACCATTTATGAGGGACGCAGCATGGTAAATGTCCTGAATGGCAGCCGGCAGATTGCCCAGGTAGGTTTAAACAGAAGGGGCAATGTCCTGTACCAGAAACTGGCCAAAGAAATACTTTCGGGCAAAATTGGCAAGATCACCGTGGGCAGGTCTGCCCATATCAACAATATGTTTCCCGACGGCATCGGTAAAATGAAACCCGAAGCACCTCCGACTGGTTTTAACTGGGATATGTGGCTGGGACCAAGGGCATTAATTCCCTATCGATATAATATAGCACCTTATACCTTCCGCTGGTGGAGTGATTATTCCTCCCAAATGGGCAACTGGGGTGTTCACTATATGGATGTCATCCGCTGGCTGATGGGAGAAAAAGCCCCCATGGCCATCAGTGCGCACGGTGGTAAATATGTTCTTGATGATGACAGTACCATACCGGATACATTACAGGTGACCTTTGAATTTGCTTCCGGTGCCATGATCCTTTTCAGTGATTACGAAGTAAACAGCGGACCTATGGCAAGTTTTGGCGAAATTGAACTTCGGGGAACCAAAGGAACATTACTGGCCAGCGAGAGTGCTTATAAAATTATCCCGGCTACCAGGGGACAGTTCCAGACCTGGGATAAGCTGATGGAGGCCGAGGAATATGAAAATGTGAACCGTGCCCTGGATGATGGCAGCAGCGCAGACAGTACGGGTACTCTGATCCGGAACTTTCTGGATTGCATCAAAACCCGGCAGACACCGCTTTGTCCCCTGGAAGAAGGGCATCGTTCCACCAGCTTTGCCCATCTTGCGAATATTGCACTGGCTACCAAAACCAGGTTGTTGTGGGATGCCGATAAGGAGCAGTTTACGAATAGTGATGAAGCGAACAGGATGCTTCATTATGAATACCGGAAGCCTTGGAAACTGTGATGAAGCTGGAGACTGTGGTTGAATGGTAATCAGTAATCGGTATTCGGTAGTGCGCCTAGATGAGCTTTAGCCCAAAAATCTATATTAATCAGAGTGCACTTAATTTTATTATCATGACGATATCCAGAAGAACCTTTATAAAAACCTCAGCCATTGTTTCAGGTGGAAGTATGTTCACCAATATTCCTTTGGCAGGATATGCTCCTGAAAACAAAGTTCAAAAGCCGGTCACCATTGCTGATGTCAGCTCTAATTTTGAGCGGGAGCCCCTGATACGTCCCTTTGGTTTTAAGGGCGGATACATGCATGAAATATGGCAAACGGCTGCCATGCTTACCAGCGGATCGGGCATCCGGAAAATAGGTACTTGTTCACAAAGTATCCTTTGGTCAGATGCACAAGTGTTTGCGTCACATTCAGAAAGCGGGGGAAATGCCCTGATGTATGCCATGACCGAATATGGATTAAGGTTACTGAAAGGACGAACCTTTACCAATCCGGTAGATTTGCTCGATGAATTATGGCCTGAGGTATACCAATATGGTAAAAAGATTTGCGTGAAGGATGACCTGCGCCAGACTTTTGCACTGAACGCCCTTGTGGCTGTCGACAATGCTGCCTGGCTTTTGTATGCCGCTGAAAATGGAATCACCAACTTTGATGAAATGATTCCTGAGGCCTATAAACCTGTTTTGTCGCATCATCATAGCAAGGTGGCAAGCATACCGCTTATGGCTTATAGTATTCCTGTCACCGAAATTAAAGCGGCGGTTGACCAGGGATACTTCTTTATGAAGATTAAAATCGGACAGCCCGGAACACAGGCCGAGATGCTTGAAAAGGATATGGCACGTCTTTCCGAAATACATAAGGCGATCGGAGAGGCCAGAACTCCCTATACAAAGAATGGCAAGCTGCCTTATTATTTTGATGCAAACGGAAGGTATGAAAAGAAAGAAAGCTTACTCTGGCTGCTTGACCATGCAAAAAAGATAGGCGCATTCGACCAGATCGCCATTATTGAAGAACCATTCGATGAATCAGCAGAGATCGATATTCAGGATATTCCAGTTCGCATTGCCGCAGATGAGAGTGCACATACCGAAACAGATGCCCTGAAAAGGATCCAGATGGGATATAAGGCCATTGCACTAAAAGCGATCGCAAAAACCCTGAGTATGACGTTGAAAATTGCCCGGGTGGCCCATGACCATGACGTGCCGTGTTTTTGTGCTGATCTGACCGTAAACCCGATCCTGGTAGAATGGAACAAGAATGTTGCAGCTCGCCTTGCCCCTTTTCCTGGTCTGGGACTGGGTTTGGTGGAAACAAACGGACATCAGAATTATAAGAACTGGGAACAGATGCGTGATTATTATCCCTGCAAAAATGAGCCCTGGGCCACCACAAAACAAGGTGTTTTTGAATTGGGCGAGGATTACTTTGCGAAGAGCGGTGGTATTTTTATGAATTCCCCGCACTATGAGGAGATGTTTCCGTAAAACCTCACCCCTGACCCCTATCCCAAGGGAGAGGGGAGAGCTGGTAACGATGATATTTTTGTAGTTTTTTCACCATAAGCTTCTTCCCCCTCTCCTACAGGAGAGGGGTTAGGGGTGAGGTGTAAATGGATTTTCAAAGTTGATTCAACAACAAAATAATATACCCATATGAAACCGAAAATTCATTCCTTGCTTCTTACCGGATTATTTACGCTCCTTCTGGCCGAAACCATCTTTTCATCCGAAAACCTGCCTTCTCCTTTTGCTGTTATTCCTCAGCCAAAGAACGTCATCCTATTGAAGGGGTCGGGACTTGAGCCGGCTAAACTGCAATCCATGGCATTAAAGGGAGACTTTTCACGTCCGGTCATGGGCGAATTGCTATCGCAGTTACCAGCAGGGAAGGCGGGGAACAGCGGAACATTGACCCTGATCCTGGATAAATCAACTGCTTCACTCCCTTCGGAGGAAGGATATATCCTTACTGTTACCCGGGATAAAGCCGAAATTACAGCAAAAGGGGAAGCCGGCTTGTTCTATGGCTGTCAGACGCTCGAACAGCTGCTGGAAGATGCCAGGGATTATAAAAAGCCGGTTCCAGCCTGCAAAATCACGGATTATCCTGTGCTTTCATACCGTGCTGTTCATTTTGATGTCAAGCATCACCTCGATCACATGAATTATTATTATGAAAGTATCGACAGGCTGGCACGGTATAAAATAAATGCCGTAGTATTCGAGTTCGAGGATAAACTCCGTTTTCAGCGCCAACCCCTGGTTGGTGCTCCCCAATCTATCAGCATGGACGAAATGGCCGCATTAACGCATTACGCGCGTGACAGACACATCGAGATCACCCCACTGGTTCAGGGACTGGGACATGCCACTTTTATTCTCAAACACCAGCAATATGCCCATTTACGTGAACTGTCCTGGAACAAATGGGCATTTTGTCCGCTGCATGAAGGTACGTACCAGGTATTGTTCGATCTGTACCGGGATGTCATTGAGGCCACCCCTGGTTCAAAGTACCTGCATATCGGAGGGGATGAGATCGGCAATATCGGATTGTGCCCCCGCTGCAAGCCGATGGCCGATAAAGAAGGGATGCTGAGCCTGAGTCTGTACTGGTTAAAAAGAGTATGTGAATTTGCCGCGGAAAACAACCGCATACCCATTTTCTGGGACGATATGCCCCTGAAAGAAGCCGGAGTATATGAAACTACATACAGTGATGATGTTACCGCTGAAGAGGCAACCAAACGCTGGGCGGATGGTAAACCAAAACTCGACGTCATGGTTGAGGGCTTCCCCAAAAACTGTGTATATATGCGCTGGAACTATTCCATGGCCAGACAACCCGGGAACATTCTCGCACTGGACTGGTATAAAAGCCGGGGGCTGAAAGCCATGGTAGCCACTGCCACCAATGCTGACAAGGGACAGCAGAAAGCCGGGATTGAACAGGTAAAACTGGCTGTACAGGGTTTTCAGCTGGCATGGGAAAACCTTAAGCAGGTATATGGCAAAACCCGGTTTGTGGCCTATCCGGCCAATTATGTTCCCGACCGGTATTTTCATTTTGCCAGCCAGCGTGAGGACCTGAGCTGGATGATCCAGGCAGAGGAATTATATCATGCCATGATTGAAAAATGGTTGCAAGGTCAACCAAATTAAACATAAACAAAATCAATGAAAATAACGATCCTGTTTTTAACGGTAATTTATTCTGGTTATATCTTTTCACAGCCAGTGTCCTTTTATCCAAGAGGCATTGGCGGCGGGGGATCAATGTATGCTATGTCTATTAATCCTGCAAATGATAATGAATACTATGCAGCTTGTGATATGGGTGAATTATTTCACACAACTGATTATGGATTATCCTATAACCAGGTTCATTTCAATCAATTAAAAGCTTTCTCAAACTCAAAAGTATGTTATACCAACACACCTGGTTTATTATATTCTATTGGCCAACCCACCAATTCTTTTTCAGTTCCAATAATAAGCACCGATAATGGCAAAACCTGGAATAAATTATTGGGTAGTCCTGCACCTAATGATTACGAGAATGCATATAGAACATGGAGCATAAATGCAGATTATAACAACCCTGAAAGAGTGATCATTTCGCATCACAATATCATTTATTTTTCGAAAAATGGGGGCGCAACGTTTTCAAATATTCACAACACACTAAATACTGAAACGGGTGTAATAGTTAGTGGCGTTTTATTTGATAATAACAATATTTACATTGGAACAAACGATGGTGTTTTGGTTTCTGCAAATGGTGGTACAAGTTGGGAAACAGCAGTTATATCAGGCATTCCTGCGAACGAAAGCATATGGTCGTTTACAGCTGCTAAAGTGGGTGCAACAACTCGTTTCTTTTGTATAACAGCCAATGCCAATGATATTTCGGTTGAATTAACCATTAATCTTTATGATGATGTGAATTTTGCGAAAGGTGTTTATTCTGTTGATTATGGTGCAGGAAACTGGATGCCAAAAACTACAGGAATAAATTTGAGCACCAATTCATTAATACATATTGACATGGCTCAGAACGATATTAACACAGCCTATATTGCAGCCGCCAGTGGGTATGATCCTCTTATGTTCAAAACTACCAATGCCGGTACTAACTGGTCCAGTGTATTAAAAACTCCAGGAAATGAAAATATTATAACCGGTTGGTGTGGACAAAACGGGAACAAAGGTTGGGGAGCAAGCGGTCGGCCATTCGGCTTTGATGTTGCTCCGAATAATGCAAACAGAGTAATATTCGGAGGCTGGGGTTTTGTGCATAAAACAGCCGATGGAGGTAATCTCTGGCAACAGGCTTATATTGATGTGGCCGACCAGCATCCCGCAAATGCACCAACGCCTGCAAACAAGACTTACCATAGTATTGGTTTTGAAAATACTTCCTGTTGGCAAATACATTGGATAAATGCAAATAGTATGTGGGCGTGTTTTACCGATATAATAGGCATAAGAAGTACAGATGCAGGAGCGTCATGGTCATACGCAAAGAATACGGGGTCTGCATCAGATGGCGGAGAAACTTATAGTGTGGTACAACATCCTGCCAATGGAACACTGTTTGCAGCGCGGGCAGGCATTCATGATATTTATCAGGAAACCTATTTGGAAGATGCAAAGTTAGATATTGCCGATATTGATGGTAAAATTATTTACTCAACCGACAATGGCTTAAACTGGCAGGTACTAAAGTTATTCAATCACCCTGTTTTTTGGATAGCATTGGATCCTGATAATCCAAACAGGGCTTATACAAGCGTTGTGCATTATAATGGAGGAGCAGGTGTCGGAGGTATTTACCGGTGTGATAATTTGCAGAATATGGCAACTTCAACCTGGACATTATTACCAAATCCACCACGAACAGAGAAGCATCCCGCATCAATAACAGTGTTGAATGATGGCAAAATGATTTGTTCTTATTCCGCGCGCATTATACCCGATTATGTGACATGGAACCATACCTATACTTCAAGTTCCGGTGTTTTTATTTATGATCCGGCTACAAATTCATGGAAAGATGTTTCTGATCCGAGGATGAATTATTATACCAAGGACTTGGTAGTTGACCCCAATGATGCAACACAAAGCACTTGGTACGCAGGAGTTTTTAGCGGCGGTTGGGGAACTAATCCCGCGGCTGATTTGGGAGGCTTGTATAAAACAACAAACCGTGGCACGTCATGGACAAAAATAATTGATGCCGTAAATATTGAATCATGTACTTTCAACCCGAATAACGCAAATGAACTTTATGTAACTACTGCTACAGAGGGGTTATGGGTAAGTCATAATATCAATAGTACCACACCAGCATTTTCTACGGTAAACTCTTATAATTTCTGGCATCCGACAAGAGTTTTCTTTAATCCCTTCAATACAAACGAAATGTGGGTTGCAAGTTTTGGAAACGGAATGAAAGTTGGAAATGTAATCCCATTGTCAATAAATGAAAATAAAAATGAAAAAATTAGATTTTCTATATATCCAAATCCATCGAATGATAATATCCAAATTCAATTATATGAAGACTCTTTTAGGAATCAAAAGTTAGAAATATATAACTATCTGGGTAAAAAAATTAAATCAGTTTATATTCAAAATATTACTACTGTCAATATTTCTGATTTACCAAGCGGGATTTACTTTATTCATTTAACAAATCATCCTGAACAATCACGAAAATTTATTAAACAATAGGATTTTAAAAAACCACTATACATGAAAATAATTCTGATAAAATATTTATTGTCGATATGCTTGATTTTAATGCCATTTTCTATAATTGGGCAAGCTACAACCGAGTGGCACTATCCCTTATACCTGTCGAACATGGACTACTGGCATTCACGTATCCCCGTTGCTGTCAGGAATTCTTCCACGCAGGATTTTAATGGCGAACCGGTAATGCTGATCATTGGGAAAGGTGACGGACAGCTTCATCTGACCGGAGGAGAAGCATCCGGAATAAGAGTAATGGATTCCAAGGGTACGGAACTACTGTGGAGGATCACATCATCTGGCGGAGGGCTCGTGACTGCAGGAATTATTCCTGATGGCAGTGAATTTTGCCTGCCGGTGACAGTAAGAGGGGAAGTGTCTGAGATCTATTACATCTATTTTGATAATCCGTCTGCATGGCCGGTGGGAGCAGTTCTGGAGGAAGAACGGTATGGCCGTAAAGATGAAAAACAGTCAGGTCTTCCGAAGGAAGATGCACTGCATGTTGAGATTAAAGCCACTCAGACTATATCTTTATCTGAAAAGGGCAAGAACGAAGAATGGCCTGCGGATGAAAAATGGGATATCCGGATACCCGTTAAAATATTCAACTTCGGGCAAAGCAATTCGGAGCCACTGCCTGTATATGTGAAAATGGAGCAGGTTTATCTTCGTCTGTATAACAATGCGGTTCAGTACGCCCCCATGCAGTTGGGGAATAAATTACTTGAACCATATTTCCGTTTTGAGAATGCTCTGTTATTTGAAAGTCATGTTGCAGCGGGTTCAGAACAAACCACTTATGCTTATTTTGATGGGGAAGGAAAGGAAGAGGTGGCTGATCGTCAGAAAGGGTTCAGTGACTGGTGTAATGATAAAAGAAATCTGCTTCTTAAGCTGCCGCAAAATGGAGAAATAGACACGACCGGCTGGACTCAGGACATTGCAATAAATCCGGGGAAGACATATATGTTTGGTGCAATGGCCAAATGTACCGATGCAGCCAATGACATTTCAATCAGCATCAGATTTCACGGAAGCAGGGAAACTGTTATCAATGGTCAGGCAGTCAGCGATAAAATTGCAGGAACCGGTGACTGGAAGTTTATTTCAGGAGTATTCAGGGCACCGGTGGGAGTATCTTCAGCCAGGATGAGCCTTGCCTTGTCAGGGCCCGGAACAGCTTGGTACAAAGGAATTTTAATGATGGAGGTTATTGAAGGATATTCAAACAGTATGTTTTTTGAACAGAGAGCTGCTGATAAACTGCACGTACTGACCGTATGGCCGGTAAATCCGGTTGTCAAGGTGTTTCATGAGGATCTTCCTCCACCACAGGTTGGGTCTCTGCGTATCTTCGCTGCAAAAAATGAGACAGAACCTTTGCAAATAGCCCTCAGAAGCCCACAGGATTACACCGGAATGAGAGTTGAAGTTACTCCGCCTGTCAATTCAGGAGGACATATGCTTGACCAGGTATCTGTGAGTTTGGTTGGATATGTACCCATTGATTACCCCTCAAATTACTATGAAAGGAAGGTTCCTTACTGGTATCTGAAATTTCCGACAGAGCCAATTGGCAGCGATGGATGGAGCGGGTTTTGGCCCGACCCACTCCTGCCTGCGGAAGTTTTTGATTTAAAAGCGCACACAACACAGCCAATCTGGATTGAAGTGGCTGTACCTGAGGGAACGGTGAGTGGAGACTATGCAGGTAAGATAAAGATCTTCCACAGTGATTCACTATTAAAAGAAATTCCATGGACGATTCATGTTTGGAACTTCACACTGCCGGACAGGAATTCATTCGGGGCTGTTTATGATTACAGATCTGTTCACAGGATGCCTGAAACACAGAATGGCCTGGTTCGGAAAGATCTGGCAGATAGTGATTTGAGGAATATGTACTTATCCGAAATGGCAAAGCACCGTATGAGCTCGGGAGAGATCAATCCGGTACCAAAGGTTGATTTTAGCGGCGGTAAGGTGAGTATCGACTTTACCGAATTTGATAAAGCGGCAACTCATTATTTTGATGAGTTGAAGAATCCTTTTGCATATCTGCCGGTCAGAATGTTCTACCTCTTCGGATGGGCCTTTCCTCCGTCTGAAAAATATAATGAGAAACCCTACCCCGGAGAATATCCCTATGCAGGAGTTGACCGGAGCAAACTCCGGCCTGAATATAAAAAGGCTTATCAGCTCGTGCTTAAGACATTCTGGGATCATCTGAAAGAAAAGGGATGGGCTGACAGGTTTATTCTTTACCTTTCTGATGAGCCTCATGAAGCAGATAACAATAATGGCAGGAGTAACGACATCAATATCCAAATGAAAGCCCTATGTGATATGATTCATGAGGTGAGCCGGGAAATTCCGATTTATGTGAGTACCTGGTGGTACAGGCCTGAATGGGAAGGCTATATTGATGTATGGGGACTGGGTTTTAACGGTGAAGGAGACTATGGTCATTATGTAACGGCTGAGGAAATGCAGCATATAACCCGATCAGGCGGCCGAATCTGGTACACAACGGATGGTAATTTCTGTACGGAAACACCTTATCTGGCTCTAGAGCGCCTGTTGCCCTGGTTTGGATATAAATACGGTGCTGAGGCCTATGAATTCTGGGGAGTGAACTGGCTGACATACAATCCTTTCAAATACGGATGGCATAGCTATATTTTTGAAAGTCAGGCGCCAGGTGAGCAATCATGGAAAAGATATCCAAATGGTGACGGCTATGTTATTTACCCTGGAAAACCTATCGGACAGGATGGACTTGTGGGTTCTATACGCCTGAAGCAGGTAAGGGAAGGGGCGGAGGATTATGAGTATCTGGCCCTGCTCGGGAAATTAACAGAACAGGCTCAGGCAAATGGGCTGTCTGTGAAAGAAGCGCAAAATGCCATGCAACAGGCTCTTGCCATTGTGAATATCCCCTGTGCCATGGGGAGATACTCTACAAAAATCCTGAAAGATCCGGATGCGGTTTATATGGCCCGAGAGGCAGTGGCCAGAAGCATTGAGGCATTGAGTAAATAATAAAAGACGTCATTGTGAACATTGTGAAGCAAGTGAGGCGTCATTGCGAGCATAGCGAAGCAATCTGCCAATCAGAAATAGATTGCTTCATTCGCTTCGCGAATTCGCAATGACGATTGAACCTTTTGCTGTAGACTCAAAACTTTATTTCATAATGGTCTGAATATAACCAGCCAGTTTGATCAGATCTTCCCTGGATTTAAAATCAATGTCGTTTGATTTCAGATAGCTCTTGATCTCATCTTCGTTTTGCGGCAAGAGTTTTAATACATTCTTTTTACTGTAAGGTTCAAATCCGCTCGCAGTTGTGAACAGGTAATAATCCCTGACCCGCTGAAAGACCAAATCCTCATTTACAGTTAACTTATAAAAATTACCGTCTGCACGCATGGTATTATATGATTTTGTGGAAGAACCAGAGCTTGCAGTGCCATAGGAGTCCTTTTTCAGAACCTCCTTGAGTTTAATATATTCATTAAGTGTGACCTGAATAGGTCCCTTTTGGGATATCACTTCCATGTACCCCTTGTCATAGAGAAAAGTATCCTGCTCAATGATAATGTGTTTTATATCCTTTGTGTTTACAACAACCAAAGTATCTCTTGACTTGATAAATTGCATTTCCCCAAGTAAAAAATTGTAATTCATTTTAAAGGCTGAGAAGGTATTATTCTTAAAATAAACTTTACCCGGAACAAACTGCGAATATCTGTACCTGTCCTGAAATGGGAAATAATCCAGAATTCTTGTGCCTGATTTTACGGTAACAAGATCATTCTTTTGAGCTGACAGCGAAATATTTAATGTAAGAATAGAGCAAATTAAAACTATAATATTCTTCATGGGTAAGAATAGTTAAGTGAAACAAGACCACAATAATAAACAATTCTGATTTGATAATATGTTTTTATGTATCATTTAATAATTCTTGATATAATTCCGGAATATGAGCCTGTATTCAAATATTTACGACCCATAAATGCTATCATCACCGGGAAAGCTTTTCCAAAATTCACTGCTTATAATACTGAATTGAAGATAAAACCAGAAAGTACTTTTTTCAGTTTTGTTCATCTTTTTTTCAAGCAGGGATTTGTCTCCGTTGTGCGCTTTGTATACATCTATATATTGTATAAAACGTTGCTCGGTTTGCGGTCTGATAAGAAGTTCACCAAGGTCCGGTACCCCCCTGGTAAAATACATGAAGGCCAGAACGGCTTCCTCAATATGCCTGGGAATAGATGTATAGCCAATCTCCTTCATTTTTTTGACTTCGTTTACGACGTCAACAAAGTCTTTTTCAAGCAGCATACGTGCTATTCTATATTCGAAAGCTCTTTTATTATGCGGGTTTTCCTGCAATAATAATTCAATATTTTGTATGTCATTTGTTCCAATGAAGAAGTCTCTTGCCGGAATCGATCTGATTTTCTCCCCCAGTTCCGGATCAGTAGCGATCAATGCAGGATTTTGAACCATCTTTTCATATTTTCGTGCCCACTTTGTATAATGAAATGTATTTTTTAAGATATGTATATATCGTTCGGCAATCTTATAATTTCCGTTGATCAGCTCAGTCTTGATCAGCATTTTGATATTTTCAGGACGGTAACCATGTATTACCATCAATTCATATGCAAGGTGATGCGCTTCACTGATCAGGCCAACTGCATAATAAAAGTATACGGACTTGTCGGCTTGTTCGATTTCTGTTGGTAATGTTAATGCCATTGGGCCGAAATCCTGATGGCCAAGGAACATTCTGTTGCATAATTGACCTTTTTCTGACAAAGCCAGATTATAATAATATTGTGCATACACATTTTTAAACGGGAACCTTTCGTATTGCCTGATGACTGCATTCCAATCCTGCTTATATACCGATTTTTCAATCTTCATCAGATTTGCAAAATCGGGTTCATGAAATCTGGATAGCAGGAAAATAATGCCCGGGAAAACAGTCAGTATGGTGGCCAGTGGTATCACTCCCGAAAACTTCTTATTTATATTAAACTGACCGGTGGTTGTTATAATTAAAGGGAATAAAATTACATATCCACCAAGCAGGCTTAATAAGACCCCGTACCTGGAGGAATCATAAAAAGATAACGGATAACCCAGCAATTTATCAACAGGTTGCAGGAACAATACTTCCTTAAATACCATGAATGTTAATGATGCAATTCCAATCAGGAATGCAGGGAAATAGTATCTATTAGCCCCCTTTTCATATATGAAACAGTACCCAACGTACATTCCCAGATAAATCATCCCGAAGGACCCGGCCAGGTAAAAAAACACCGGAAATAAAACCAGGATAACAAGGCGGAAGTACTTTCTTACCGTACTAATTGAAACCAGTAACCAGAACGACGTTAACAAAAATCCAAGACTGTATTGTATATATATGTCATATCGTGTATGCAACAATAATAATGAGCATGATGGTATTAATATGAGCAGCAAGGAAAAATTGCTGTCAACGGACAATCGTTTGTAAATCTTAAAGAAGACGATGCTGATCAGGATAAGCAAGGCGGATACTAATAAAGATCCATAGAAAGAATTGAAATAGCCCTGGGTCAGGAAGTTACCCGCATATACAAGCAAACCACCAGGTGGTACTATGAATTTCTGAAGATATTCAATTGAATAAACAAACAGCAGGCTATTCTCCTGATAAAAAAAGACACCATGCCCGAATCCATAGAAATAGATGACAGAAGTAATAAAAAGGAAGATAAATGACAAATGATAAAACGGCCAGCCGGCCAACTTCCCGGCAGGAATGAATTTATCAAGGATTGTCATGGATTTACTTCTTTTTTTCATTTTGACTTCGGGATTCATCGTACCTGATTATTGTTTCTCCACCCATTTGGCTTTTATTGGTTCTCTTTTTGAAGCCCGGGCAAAATCACGGGGTCCCACAATGATTCTGCCGGATACAAATTCAGGTCGGTTAAAAGTTTTTTCCATCCTGTCGTACAGCGTGGGATCTTTCTGTGGTAAAACAAAAGGCTTTCCGACATTCTCACTGGAGTCAAAATAGGCAAAATAGGGTCTGGCAGTTAAGCCATCTTCCCGTTTGCTGCTGAATACCAGCCATTTACCATTTGATGACCAGGCATGATAACTTTCCGATTTATCGCTGTTCAGGCTCATCCGGTTTGTATTTCCGTTTTGCAGGTTAAGAAGGTACAGGTCAGCTTCTTCGTGCCATATCGAAAAGGTACCATAATCATGCAATGTAAAGACGAGGTAATTACCGTCCGGTGAAAGGGTTGGAAAAGAAACAGATTTATTCATTGCGAATGCATCAAAAACTACCTCGGTTTTACCAAATACCCCGGAAGCCGGATTAAAAGACTTTCTTACCAGATCATACTTGACCTGCTTGATATCAAAGTTCACCTTAACCTGAGGTGTCCTGCAATAGTAAAGATACTGCCCATCCGGTGACCAGCAAGGGAATGTTTCCATATATTTAATTGTATCTTTTTCCGGGCAGGCAAACATTTCATTTCGGTCAACATCATAAATGACCAGTGAAGAGAATAGATCATAAACTTCAATGTTGCTTTCCGGACGCATATGAAAGGCCTGGACAGTCTTATTGGATGAGAATGCAACATACCTGCCGGAGGAATGCCAGGAGGGATAAACCGCATTGGCTGGCATCTGTTCAGTTCTTAAGGCTGTCCTGGTCACCGTTTCACCATCCACAAAATAAGTTCCGCCATGTGAACCACGGACATGAAGCATGAATTTACCGGGATTGTTCTGTTTAAAGGAGTGGCAATTTACGCAGTTATCTTTAAGTAGTTGGTTTTCAAACAATGAGGTCTCGAAGAAATCCTCGGTGGATCGCTGTACAATTTTCAGCTCACGCCAGTATTTATAACCCGGATACAGCAGGCGATAGCATAAATAGGGATCCACCGGCTCATTGGCGACATAAAGGCTGATGGGGTCATATTTTATAGCTTTTTTGCCTTTGTTTTCTGAAATAACGGTTAGTTCAATTTTTCCTCCCCGGCTGTTTTCAAGTACCTTTTTCCATGGTTTTGCAGGAAAACACACCATTCCATCTGATGATTTAATGACCTGCCAGTCGCCATTTGATGATGTGATCAGGATCTTAAAGAATCTCCCTTCTTCTGAGATGACAAAGTTCAACGGTGCAATATTCGGTGGTATGGTCACTCTGGAATAATCAGGATTTATGGCTGGCTCACGGCCTGTGGCCGGTATATTATCATAGTTTTCTGTTTTACAGCCTGCCAGAAAGAGCACCTGCATAACGAAAACCAAGGCTCCGGTAAGAGTTTTTAACAGTTTCATTTTACCAGATCAGTTTTGCATCGGGGAAATTTAACCATAATAACTCAATAGGGAATAAAATTCCTGGTTTATTTGGCGGTCAGAAATAGCCAGGCGAAGTTTAAAACTTCGCCTGGCAGTCGGGTTGGTCTGTGATTATTTAAACTGCTTCACATATTCCAGAAAAGCCCTTGCGGTTTTGTCGAGATTTTCAACTGATCCGCCGCCCTTCAGTTCTGCACACATTTCATAAGCGATATAACCCTGATATCCGATTTCCTTAAGGGTATTTATAAACATCTTATAGTCAAGGTAGCCTTCACCCATCGGCACAAGTCTGTTCTCGGGCAAGTCAGGCACATAGTTTGTCAATGAGGATTCATACCTGAACCTGGGTAGTTTTTCATAGTCCGCGACGGTTGTATGCAGGAGGTATGGTTTCATGGTGTATATGGCCCTTTTTATCTCTTCTGATGACAGGCCCTGCAGTGTTGGCGACCAGCAATCAAAGGCAGCCTTTACATTGGGGAGGTTCACTTCGTCCAGTAACCACTTCATGGCATC
>Ga0256868_10000422_pt1 | contig 24906 bp, 20 predicted proteins | sample RVTome_13_FD_187341 | JGI IMG/M metagenome (GOLD analysis project Ga0256868, IMG submission 187341) | Soil microbial communities from uranium-contaminated site in the Upper Colorado River Basin, Wyoming, United States - RVT92D227 HiSeq ...
CCTGGGACAGAAGAAGATCTACTTGACCGAGGAGGGCAGCACGCGCTCCTCCTCCGAGATCGACTTCGCGGAGCGTGCGCAGGTCGTCCGGGCGTTCTCCGACCAGCGCCAGACCGGTCTCTTCTTTAAGGGGGAGTTCGGCGGGACCGCCACAGGCTACTTCTCGGCCACCAACGGCATGCCCTCCAACGCCATCTCCAACACCAACGACACCCTCTTTCTCACCGCGCGGTTCGACATCAGGCCGGTGTCGGGGCTCATGGTCGGCACCTCAGGCGCGAGCGGCGCCACCGGCGGGGGGACGGCACACCTCGGTCTGACCAGGTACGCCGCCCACGTCAAGTTCGACGGGCCGGAGGACCTCCCGATCGGATTCCGGGCCGAGTACGTCACCGCGACGGACCAGCAGGACGGCAAACCGGACCTCAAGCGCGACGGGTACTATGCGACGCTCCTGTACACGATCGCCAAGCGGTACCAGTTCGCGGTTCGCTGGGACGAGCTCAACAACGACAAGGATGTCCCCGGCAGCAAGACCACGATGCTCACGGCCGGTTTCCACTACCTCATCAAGGGAAGGAACGTCAACTTCAAGCTCGACTTCTTCGACATCAGGCAGGACGGCCGCAAGGTCAACGGCGTCCTCGCGGAGAAGTACAAGCAGGGGGTTCTCGCGGCGCAGATCACTTTTTAGGCTCCCCCCGGCCCCGCGGCCGCAGGCAGCGCTTTCCCATCCCCGGCCCCGGCCGGGGTTTTCTTTTTGCAGCGGAACGAGATCCGTGCGCTCGTGCCTTCTGGCGAGAGTGTGGGAAGAAACCCGGAGGGCAGGACGTTCGGCAGGTTGGAGGGCAACCTCCACCCTGCTTTGCCAGGGTAGGGGCCGCTGACTGGGGGGGAGGCGGCCCCTGTTTTTTGTCCGCCCTCGCACCGCCATAAGGCACGAGGACCGAGACGCGAGGACCTCGGGATATTGCCTCGGCTCCAGCAGTTGAAGCATTTCCTCCTCTCTCACTCCTCGCCACTCACGCCTCATGCCTTCTTCCATGCGTTAGCATGTGTGTCCCCCGGGAGGGCACCATGCGAGAACACGGAGTGTTCATCGCCGGCCAGTGGCAGGAGGGCGCGGGAGCGATCACGGTGCACTCGCCGTTCGACGGGCGCGAGGTCGCGCGCGTGGGGCGCGCCGGGGCTGATCAACTGCGCGCAGCGGTCGACGCCGCGGCAGGAGCGCAGGAGGCCATGGGCGCCCTGTCGCCCCACGAGAGAGCCGCGATCCTGGAGCGGGCTGCGGCCGAGATCGCCGGGCGCCGTGAGGAGCTGGCGCAGCTGCTTGTCGAGGAGGCCGGCAAACCGCTGGCCCTGTCCCGGATCGAGGCCGAGCGCTGCTGCGAGACGTTCGGCGAGGCCGCGCGCGTCGCCCGCTCCCCCCACGCCGAGCTTCTGGACCTGGAGGGTTTTCCGTCCGGGACTGGCCGCCTTGGTTTGCTCCGCCGCTTCCCCGTGGGGGTTGTGGTGGGGATCACGCCGTTCAACTTCCCCGTAAACCTGGTGGCGCACAAGCTCGCCCCGGCCGTGGCTGCGGGCTGCCCGATCGTTCTAAAGCCGGCCTCGCAGACACCTTCGGCGGCTCTGCTTCTGGCCGAGATCCTGAACCGGGCCGGCGTGCCGCCCGGCGGGGTCAACGTGGTGCCGTGCGCTGGCGCGGAGGCGGGGGGGCTCCTGGAAGATCCCCGTGTCAAGCTGCTCAGCTTCACGGGCTCGGCCCAGGTCGGCTGGGGGTTGAAGCAGCGCATGTGGGACCGCAAGGTCTCCCTCGAGCTCGGCGGCAACGCGGCGGTGATCGTGGAGCCCGACGCGGGCGATCTGGAGGCCGTGGCAAAGCGGATCGCGGCCGGCGCGTACTCCTACGCCGGGCAGTCGTGCATCTCGGTACAGCGGGTGTTGGTCCACGAGGAGATCGCGGCCCGCTTCGCCGAGGCTCTCGCGGCCGCGACGCGGACCTTCCCCACCGGGGACCCGGCATCGGAGGCGGTCATGTGCGGGCCGATGATCACGCCGGGCGACGCCGACCGCATCGAGGGATGGGTTTCCGAGGCCAGGGCCTCGGGCTCCCGCTCTCTCGCCGAGGGGCGGCGCGACGGGTCGCTGGTCTTCCCGACGCTGCTCGACCGCGTCCCCGAGGGTGCCAGGGTGTGGGGAGACGAGGCGTTCGCCCCGATTGCTGTCCTCGGCACCTACCGCGCCTTCGACGAGGCGCTCGAGCGGGTCAACGAGTCGCGGTACGGCCTTCAGGCTGGGATCTTCACGCGGGATGTGGAGAAGATCCAGAAGGCGTTCGCGACCCTCGAGGTCGGCGGGATCATCCAGGGGGACGTCCCCTCCTGGCGCGCGGACGCGATGCCGTACGGCGGCGTGAAGCAGTCAGGCGTCGGCCGCGAGGGACCGCGCTGGGCGGTGGAGGAGATGACCGAGCCGCGCCTCCTCGTGTTGCGGAGCGGTTAACCCTCGGCGAATCCCCCAAGACGCACGGTTCCCCCGCCAGACTTCGTCGTTGCGCGGATGACCCTGGTCGGTTGCTGTGCAACGAAGACCCGACCACGCGCTGGCAGAGAGACTATCTAAGCCACCCGGCAAGGCTCTGCGCGAGGGCCAGCGCGGCGACGGCGGCGGTCTCGGCGCGGAGCGTGCGTGGGCCGAGGGGTAGGCCGGCGAATCCGGCCGCGTGGATAGCGTCGCGTTCCTCGTCCGTGAAACCGCCTTCAGGGCCGACCAGCACTGTGATGCCGTCGTCGGCGACCTCGAGCCATTCCGGCGGGGCAGCACCCGGGTCGGCGACTAGGCGGACGCCGTGTGCGGACGCAATGAAGTCGGCCAGCCGCTGCGGTTGTGACACGGCCGGTGCACGGCTGCGGCCACACTGTACCACGGCTGCGGAGGCGATCCGTCGCCAGCGCTCCACGCGGGCGGCGTGCCTGCCGCCCTGCACCAGGCCAGAGATCACCGGCACGACCACGGTGGCCCCCAGCTCAATGGCCTTCTCCACCGCCCAGTCGAACGCCTGGGTGTGGAGCACCGCAAGTCCCAGCACCAGCGGCGCAGGGGGCTCCCCCCGTTCGCGCTCGACCCGGTCGACCTCAACCCAGCAGGCGCGTCCCTCCCAGCGCAAGAGCCGGCCGATCCCGACGGTTCCGTCGAGGTCGAGCAGCTCGACAGACTCGCCCGGGGCGACGCGGGCCACGCGCGCGTGGTGGGCGGCCTTCGGGGCGATCAGAGCCAGTCCAAGGGTGATCGGTTGGCCTGGGGTTGCGAGCCGGGTGATGCTCATCGCGCGGTGCAGGCGAGGGCGACCCATTCCTGCAGCTCGCGGGTCTTCCTCACCGCGAGGCCGCAGGCGGCAAGCTCCGCCTCGACGGCGTCACGCTGGTCGACCATCAGCCCGGAGAGCACCAGGAAGCCGCCTGGGGCGAGCAGCTGTTTGAGGTCAGCCAACAGCGGCCCGACCTCCAGCGGGATCATGTTGGTAAGCACCAGGTCGAACCGCGCTTGGCCACGCACCGCCGAGGTGGACCCTGCGAAAAGCGAGACCGGGAGGCGCTGCGGTTGGGCCGCCACCGTTTGGTGCGCGATGCACACCGCCTCAAGGTCGATGTCGAACGCTACGACCCAAGACGCACCCAGGGCGCGTGCGGCCAGGGCCAGGATCCCGGAGCCCGTCCCCACGTCCAGGACACGCTGGCCCGCCACCGGCAGGTCCTCGAGCAGCAGGAGCACGAGCTGCGTCGACTCGTGGGAGCCGCTCCCGAACGCCTGGCGCGGTTCGACAACCAGATGCACGCGTTCCTCCGCAGGAGGCGTGGGCCCGTTCGGCTGGGGGTCTATCCAGAACAGGCTCCCGATGGCCCTCGGCTGTGCGTACCGCCGGTACTCGGCAAGCCAGTCCTGTTCCGCGAAGTGGCCGGTTCCGAGCTCCCTGGCACCAAGCGCCCGGAGGCCCTCGCACACGCCGGGGACGGCGCCGACCTGCCGGGCCTCGATGAAGACCGTGATGTCCACCTCAGGCCCCGCGTTCTCGACCTGGCACCCGAGGACCGGCCACCGCTCCAGGGCGCTGGCCAGCTGCTCCTCGGCGCTGCCCGGCAAGCGGCAGGTGACCGTGAGGTAGGGGGTACTCAACCGCTACCCTCGATGAGGTCACGCACCTTCCGAAAGACGCCCGGGTGTTGGTCCTCGCCCTCGACCAGAGCATGCAGGAGCTCGCGCTGCCTGGCGGTCAGCTTGCGGGGCACCGTCACCTTCAGGTGCACAACCAGGTCGCCGTTGCCCGAGCGCCGCAGACGCGGCAACCCCTTGCCCTTCAGCACCACGGTGTCGCCGGGCTGCGCGCCCGCGGACACCTTGAGAGTCTCGGTCCCGTCCAGGGTGGGCACCTTTAGTTCGGCCCCCAGCGCCGCCACGAAAGCGGAGATCTCCTGTTCGAGATGCAGGGCCGCACCTTCCCTCACGAAGAGATCGTGGGGTTCGACCCGCACAACCACGTAGAGGTCCCCCGAAGGGCCCCCTCGCAGTCCGGCTTCGCCCTCCCCGACAACCCGCAGTCTGGTGCCGTCCTCGATTCCCGCCGGGACCGCCACCTTGAGCTGGCGCTTCTTCTCGACCCTCCCCGCTCCACCGCAGGAGGAACAGGGGTTGGAGACTGTCTGGCCCCTCCCGCCACACTGAGGACAGGGACGGACCATGGTGAAAAACCCCTGGCTGACGCGCATCTGCCCGCGACCACCGCAACTGCGGCAGGTCTCGGGCTTGGCCCCCGGGGCAAGGCCGGAGCCGTGACAGGCATCGCAGTTTTCCTCCCGCGGGACCGTCAGCGCACGCTCCACGCCGGTCGCCATCTCGGCAAACGAGACGACGACCGTCGTGCGAAGGTCGGACCCTCGCTCCGGGCCCGTGCGCCGTCGCCCACCGCCGAAGAAACCCTCGAAGCCGAAGAGGTTGCCGAGAATGTCCGCGAAGTCGCCGAAGATGGAGGCATCGAACCCAGCGAAAGGCTGCTCGCCAACGCCGGAGTGTCCGAAGCGGTCGTACTGCGCCCGCTTGTCGGCGTCGGAGAGCACCGCGTACGCCTCCGCGGCCTCCTTGAAGTTTTCCTCGGCCTGCTTGTCACCCGGGTTGCGATCCGGATGGAACTTCACCGCCGACTTGCGGTATGCAGCTTTGATCTGTTCTTGCGAGGCGACGCGGTCGACACCGAGCACCTCGTAGTAGTCCCTCTTACCGCTCACGAGTTACTGTCTCCCCCCAAGGAGCTGCCCCCGGTCATGCCGGACAGGAAGCGAGCCGGATCCATGAGCATCACCTCGGTGAGGTGGCGGGCCGCGTTCTCGACGGCGTCGATCGCCTCCTGGAGTATGCCGGCGTCCTCGGCGTCCAGCACGCGGCGCCCCTTCTCGAGCGCCTCTTTGACCTTTTCACCGATCCCCGCCTCGAGGAGCGACCCGAACTCCTTGAACACCCGCTCGTTCGTGTACAGCAGGCCCTCGAGGCGGTTGCGCAGCAGTCGTAGCTCGCGGCGCCGAACGTCGTCCTTCCGCATCCGGTCGGCCTCGGCGATCATGCGATCGATCTCCTCCTTGGAGAGCCCGCCCGCAGGGTTGACCTGGATGGATTGCTCGCGGCCGGTCGCAAGGTCGCGCGCAGTCACCTGGACGATACCGTTGGAGTCGATTGCAAACGTGACCTCGATCTGCGGGACACCCCGGGGTGCGGGCGGGATGCCGACCAACTCGAACCTTCCCAGCGCCTTGTTCTCGGTCGCGAGTTCGCGTTCGCCCTGGAGGACTTGGATCTCCACCGAGTGCTGGTTGTCGGTGACGGTCGTGAATATCTGGGACTTCCGGGTCGGAATCGTGGAGTTGCGTTCGATGAGTTTGGTGAACAGCCCGCCGCGCGTCTCGATGCCAAGGGAGAGGGGCGTCACGTCGAGCAGCACGAGGTCTTTGATCTCGCCCTGAACGATCCCGCCCTGGATCGCCGCTCCCACCGCCACGACCTCGTCGGGGTTGATCTCGCGGCTCGGGGGCCGCCCGAAGAACTCCGCAACGGTTCGAGCAACAAGAGGCATTCGTGTCTGGCCGCCGGTGAGGATGACCTGCTGCACGCCGGAGGCCTTGAGCCCCGCGGCCTCGAGGGCGTTGCGGCAGGGCTCGAGCGTGGAGCGAACCAGGTCCGCGACCAGGCTCTCTAGTTGTTCGCGCGTGAGCGCGTAGTTCAGGTGCAGCGCCTGCGCGCCGTCGGTGGCGATGAAGGGCAGGCTGATGTTCGCGAGCTGCGCGGTGGAAAGCTCGCACTTCGCGGCTTCCGCAGCCTCCTTGAGGCGCTGCATCGCCATGCAGTCCCCGCGCAGGTCGACCTTGGTCTCCTTGAAGAAGTGCTCGAGCAGGAACTCGATGATGCGGGCGTCGAAGTCCTCTCCACCCAGGAAGGTGTCGCCGGCGGTGGACTTGACCTCGTAGAGGCCCTCTCCTATCTCCAGGATCGAGATATCGAACGTGCCGCCTCCCAAGTCGAACACCGCGATCGTTTCGCTGCCGCCGCGCCCGAACCCGTATGCCAGCGACGCAGCGGTAGGCTCGTTTATGATTCGCAGCACCTCGAGCCCTGCCAGCGTCGCGGAGTCCTTCGTGGCCTGCCGCTGCGAGTCGTCGAAATAGGCCGGAACCGTGATAATCGCCTGGCCCACCTCCTCGCCCAGCGAGGTCCCACAGAACTCCTTGATCTCGCGCAGGATGTAGGACGTGATCTCCTGGGGGGAGTGGATCTTGTCGCCAATCTGTACGTAGGCGTCGCCGTTGGGCGCCTCAACGATGGTGTAGGGGACGATGGCCCGTGACCGTTCGACCTCGGGCGTGTTGTATTTGCGTCCGATCAGCCGCTTCACCGCGTAGACGGTGTTCCTCGGGTTCGTGAGTGCCTGGCGCCTGGCAATCTGGCCGACGAGCAACTCGCCGTCGGCTGCACGCCCCACGACTGACGGGGTGGTCCTCGCGCCCTCGCGGTTGGGAACGACCACCGGCCGGGCGCCCTCGACCACCGCGGCGCACGAGTTCGTCGTGCCCAGGTCAATTCCGATTATCTTGCCCATTGGTCCCCTCGGAGGCGCGCTCAGGCGCCGTTTGCGCGACCGAACCGCTCGGTATCGCGACGATGACAAGTGCCGGCCGGATCAACCGTTCGCCCAGTCGGTACCCCTTCTGCAACACCTGCACAACTGTGACCTCCTGGATTCCGGCAACGTCGTAGCGCTGAATGGCCTCGTGCAAGGTCGGGTCGAACGGCTGATCGATGGGATCCACCTCGAACAGCCCGTGACGACCCAGGGTCTCCCTGAACTGCCTCAGCACCAGCTCGACGCCCTCCCGCAGACCTTTCCCGTCACCCCCTGGCGCCGCCAGCGCTCGCTCCAGGTTGTCGAGGACCGGAAGGCAGTCGCGCATCAGCTCCGAGTTGGAGTAGCGCCGGAACTCGACCATCTCGCGTTCCTGGCGCTTGCGGTAGTTGTCGAAATCCGCCAGCTTTCGCAGGTAGAGCTCCCTAAAGTGCGCGATCTCCTGCTGCAGGTTCTGCAGCTCTTCCTGAATGGCCTCATCGCCGACAGTTGCGCCTTCCTGACCTGCGAGCTCGATCTCGGTCGACTCGGGCTCGGTTTCGGCGTCGTCGTGGCGCTCTTCCTGCGGAACCGCCGGCCGCTCCTCGTCGTTCATCCCGCTCCCCCCGGTTCAGTGCCGGTCTTCGTGAGGTAGTTCCCAATATAGTCCACGATGGGAATGATGCGCGGGTAGTCCATGCACTTGAGGCCGACCACACCGATCAGCCCTTCCTCTCCGCTGCTGCGGTGGAACGACGTCACGATCAGGCCGAGATTGTCCCCACCGACCAGCGAAAACTCCGAGCCAAACAGCACCCGCGGCCCCGAGGCTGCGAGAAAGTCGTTGAGCAGGGTCAGCAGCATTGCCTTGTCGGCGAAGGCGGCCAGCAGCCTGCGCACCGCTTCCAACTGGCTGGGGCCGGCTCTCTCGAGAAGACGACCCGTGCCCTCGACGAACACCTCGCCGCCGGACGTCACCTCCGCCTCCACCGCCTGCTGGCCGAGGGCTACGACCCCGGTCAACAGTTGGTCGGCCTGCACACGTTCCTCGGCCATCAGCGTGAGCAGGCGCTTGCGGATCTCGTGGAGCGGAAGGCCGACGAACGACAGCGTGCAGTAGTTGGAGATACGCTCGAGCTCGGCCGGCTCGAAATCACGCTCCACCGCGAGCAGACGGGAGTCGACCAAGCCCCCTCCCGTCACCACGACGGCCAGCACACGCTGCGGCGCCACCCTCACGAAGTGAACGGACTGCAGGGTTGCCTGCTGCGAGGTGGGCGCCAGCGCCATCCCGACCTCGGTCGTGACGTCAGCAAGCACCCGGCTCACCTGCGCGAGAACCTCCTCGAGCGGCCCCCCGGGCAGGAGCATGGCCTTGAGCCGGCGTTCGTCCCGTCGCGCGAGCGCAGCGCTCTGGAGAATCGCGTCGATGTACAGCCGGAATCCCAGATCCGTGGGCACCCGTCCCGCCGACGTGTGCGGCTGGATGAGAAAGCCTTTATCCTCCAGTTCCGCCATCACGTTGCGCAGGGAGGCCGGGGACAGGCCGGTGCGGGACGCCCGTGCGAGCGCCGCCGATGCGACGGGTTCCCCGCTCGCGAGGTATAAGTCCACGACCTCGCGGAGGATCTCCCGTTCGCGCTTGGACAAACTCTCTTTCATCGCCCTTCCCTGGCCCCCCGGGCGGGGTCCGCACGCACCCATACTGTACCATGATGCAATGCTTTCCCAATGGTTTCTCGTCGGTGCAGGACGCTGCGGGTTGCAGCTTGCGCGGGCCATGACGGCGGCCGGGATCGAAATCGTCGGCATCCAGGTGCGCTCGCCACGCGGGCACGCGAGGGTGCGTCGAATTCTTCCCGGAGTCCCCGCTTTCAGTCCCGGAGAGGTGCTTCCCGCGGCACCGGGGATTCTCCTGGCGGTCCCGGACTCGGTGATTCCTTCCTGTGCAAAGGCGCTCGCGCCGCGCCTTCATCGCACCACCTCAATAGCCCTCCACACCTCCGGCCTGGTACCCGGAATCGCCCTCGCTCCCTTGGCCGGGAGAGGGTGCAGGGTGGGATCGTTTCACCCACTGGTCAGTTTCCCCACCGCGACGGGCACGGTCGTTCCCCTTGCGGGGGTCGTCGCGGCGGTGGAGGGCGACGCTGGCGCGGTGCGCGAAGCGGGAGCCCTGGCGCGCGCTCTCGGCATGAGACCGATTCGCCTGAGCGCAACGGCCAAGCCCCGTTACCACGCGGCGGCTGCGCTGGCGGCCAACATGACGCACACGCTGGTGGCTGTGGCGCGCGCACAGTTCGTTCAGGTGGGTATGCCGCCGCGGCTGGCTGCACGCGCCCTCCGGCCCCTGGTAACCGGGAGCGTCGAGGCGGCGCTTTCGGCGCGCGGGTTCGAGATGCTCACTGGTCCCGTCGCTCGCGGTGACGTCGCGGTGGTTCGATCGCATCTCCAAGCGCTCCCCGGAAGAGTCGCGACCGCCTACTCGGCGGTGGCGTTGCTCGCCATCGCAGGTCTCGCCGAGCAAGGCCTGATCAGTAAGAAACAGGCTCAGGAGCTAGGGTTAGCGTTGACCAGCCAGGCCTAGTGTGTTACGTTCGAAGTGTCGTCGCAGTTCGGGGGCGTATCTCAATGGTGTTCTTCAACTGGGCCACGATGCAAATGGCGGCCAAGATCGTGTACTACGGTCCTGGCCTCTGCGGGAAGACCACCAACCTCTCCTACATCTACGCGAAGACAGCCCCCGGCTCGCGCGGCGAGATGGTTTCTCTCGAGACGGAGACCGACCGGACCCTTTTCTTCGACCTGCTGCCCCTCGAGGTGGGGAAGGTCGGAGGTTTCAGGACACGACTCCAGCTCTACACGGTCCCGGGACAGGTTTTCTACAACACCACCAGGAAGCTGGTCCTCAAGGGTGTGGACGGCATGGTGTTCGTGGCCGACTCGCAGCGTCCGATGGGCGAGGCCAACGTGGAGAGCCTCCGAAACCTCGAGGAGAACCTCCTCGAGCTCGGGCTCTCGATCGAGAGCATCCCTCTCGTAATGCAGTACAACAAGCGCGACCTCAGGAGCATCCTGACTGTCGAGGAGCTCAACGCCAGGTTGAATCCCGAGGGCCGTTTCGACTGTTTCGAGTCCGCTGCAGTCGACGGGACGGGCGTTTTCGAGACGCTCAAAGCGATCACCAAGCTGACGCTGCGGTCCCTTCGGAAACGTATGGCCGCACAGGAAGGGGCCGCGGCCCCGGCACCCGGACCCGCCCCGACGCCGATGCCCGCTGCGAAGCCAACCGTCGCCTTCAACCCCGCTGCACTCACCGCCGCTGCCGCCGAGGGGTTGGGCACGCCGGCGATGGCCGCGGCGCCGCCCGTCCCGAGGGCCACCGCGCAGTTGGACAAGACGCTGCCCGGCGCCGGGGTCAAGGCGGCGCCGGTCGCGATCGAGCCGGAGGCTCTCGCGGCCCTGGCGGGGGCAGAGGTGGCGGCCCCGGTCGCCGAGGAGACCACAGCCGAGTTGCCTTCCGCCGAAGAGGTCGAGGAGAGCCCGGTGGAGTTCGCCACCACTCCCGAGCCGGTTACGGAGGGCCTTGAAACCGAGATGCGCCACGTCAAGGTCTCCTCCTCACTCGACATCCTGGCGGAACTCGAGACGCTGCGGAAGTCCAGCACGTTTCGGCCCGAGCCAAGGCCGGCGTGGGACGGCGCGCCCTCGCTGGACATAGAGACCCTGCTTCAGGGGTCGGTGAACTCTCGCCAGGAGGTGAAGAGGCGCGTCGAGGAAAAGGTAGGCACCGCGCTTGGCCGCGCGACCCGCTGTCTGGTCAACATCCAGCTCGTCGACAAGGACGGGCACCCGGTCAAGGAAGTCTCCCCAGTCGAGGTGGACCTGAAGCGCGGGGAGCGGCTGCGCCAGCTGGCGCTCACGCTCATCGTGAACTTGCAGGGCGAATGACCCGGCGCGTGGTCCTGGCTTTGCTGTTCGTGGCGGCGCTCGTAGCGTGCCGTTCGGCGTCGCCGCCTTCGGGCCCGCTCCCCGGCATGGCAGCGAACGGTCCAGAGAACGGCGGGAACCCGATCGACACGCTGCAGACGCGAGACCCTCGCGCCGAGGTCGACGCCTTGCTGACAGCAGCGCAGGACGCCGTTGTCCGAGGCGAACTCGAGGAGTTCCACGACTGCGAGGCAGCGATCTTCGAGGCCCTGTGGCGGTGTTCGGAAGTCGCGGGGCAACCCAACGAATGCCCCTCCTACCTGGACGACGCGCTCGACGAGCTCACCAGGCTGGCGGAACAGGTCGAGGACGGCGACGTCGGCGAGGAGCCTCCCCCGGAGCCGCAACCGGTGCCGGAGGAGCGAGTCGCCGAGGTACAAAAGAAGGCGCGCGCGGCGCACTTCGACCTCCCCGTTGTGATCAACCAGGAGGTCACGTCGCTCATTGACTTCTACACCGGACGCTACCGCGAGCGCTTCATCGCCGCCCTTCAACGCGGTGCTCCATACCTCCCGTACATCCGCGAGGAACTGCGAAAGGCCAACCTTCCGGAGGATCTGGCCTATCTGCCCCTGGTAGAGAGCGCGTTCAACACCCGAGCCCGCTCGAGGGCAAGGGCGCAGGGAATGTGGCAGTTCATGGCCGGAACCGCGAAGCTGTACGGCCTGCGGTGCGATGGCCTCGTGGACGAACGCAACGATCCCTATCTCGCCACGCAGGCCGCGGTGCAGCACCTGTCGGATCTCTATGGCACCTTCGATTCATGGGAGCTTGCCCTCGCCGCCTACAACTCCGGCGCGGGAAAGGTCCAGCGTGCGGTAAAGCAAGCCAAGGGTAACAGGAATTTCTGGACGCTGCGGCGCTACCTTCGCCGCGAGACTCGGAACTACGTGCCCGCTCTCTGGGCGGTCGTGGTGGCGACTAAGAATCCGGAGGCGTATGGCCTGCCTCCGATCGAGGAGAATCCGGTTTGTATCGCGCGCGTCCCCGTCGAGGGGGCGCTCGACCTCGACGTTCTCGCAGAGCGTGGGCGGCTCGACGCTGAGGGGCTCGCCGAAATCAACCCCGCACTCACCCGTCGCCTCACTTCTGCGCAGGGAAGCTACCAGCTTGCAGTGCCATGCGGTCGCGAGCAGCAGGTCGCCGACGTGATTGCTTCGATCCCGCCGAACGAGCGGGTCCGCCGCTTCCTGCACGTGGTGAAGGCGGGCGACACCCCGAGCGCGATCGCGCGTCGCTATGGCTCGACGGTAGAGGCGATTCTCGCAGCCAACGGGATCCGCAACCCCCGCTCGCTGCGCATCGGGCAGACTCTGGTCGTGCCACGTGGTCCGGCGGAGCGCCCGGCACGGGCTGCCGCAAGGCCGCGGCCAGGCGTGGAGAAGGTAGCCACCGGAATGCCGGACCGCTACATCGTGAGGGCCGGCGACACGCTCTACAGCATCGCGCGCCGGTTCGGCACCTCGACCGAGGAGATCCAGCGTCGCAACGGCCTTCAGGACACGACGATCCGCCCGGGCGACGTATTGCTGCTCACCCGCTGACTCCCCCGCCCACCCCGCAGGCACAAGGCAATAGGCAAAAGGCATTAGGTAGGGCGCGGCACGCCTTTGCTCGTGCCCAAGGTTTTCCTGCTTCTTTTGCCTGTTGCCTCTTGGCTATTGCCTGCTTCTAGGAACGGAGCGCGCGGATGAGAATCCACACGCCGACGACCACCAGAGCAGCGGGCCACCAGGAGCGCACGGCCATCACCACCTCGGGCGGCAGCAGCGTGAAGTGCCGGACGTACCGGGCGCCGCCGACCGCGAGCAGGATGAAACCCGGGACCAGCGGCCACCAGTGGCTGCGCAGCTTGAGGATGAGCGCCAGGACGTAGATCCCGATGAAGCCGGCGCCCAGCCCCAAGAGCATCCACGTCCAGGATGGGATGTCGGCCACGCCCCGGTCACCCAGTACCATCCCGGTCCCCAGCCCGAGCAGCACCATCCCCGCTACGAGGGCGCTGTAGGAGGCGTTCACGATCGCGATGAGCGCCAGGCCGACGCCGAGCCCCAGGAGCCAGGCCGGCGCCGTCTCGACCGGGACAAAGCGGGTGACCAGCAGGACCCCGCCTACAACCACCATTATCACCCCGAAAGCCAGGTTCGACTTGCGAGCGCGAGCCATTGCACCTCCCGAGTCGGGCCGCGTCAGGCACGCCCGAGCAAGGTCGCCACGGACAGGAAGAGCGTCATGACGATGAGGGAGCCTACCAGAACCCAGGCGACCGCGTTGAAGGTCCTCGAGTTGACGTGTTCCCCCATGATGTCACGCCGGTTTGCCAGGATGAGCATGAAGACGAGCACCGCCGGCAGCAGGATGCCGTTTGCGACCTGCGACAGGTACAGCACCTTCAGGAGTGGAACACCCGGCACGAGAATCGCAGCCGCGCCCAGGGTAATCAGCGCCGTGTAGATCCCGTAGAACCACGGCGCCTCCTGGAGCTTCTTGTCGATGCCCCTCTCCCACCCCATGCCCTCGCACACGGAGTAGGCCGTGGAAAGGGGAAGGATTGCGGCGGCAAACAGCGAGGCGTTCAGCAGCCCAAAACCGAAAAGCAGCGCAGCATACTGACCTGCAAGTGGCACGAGAGCGTGGGCTGCGTCGGCAGCGTTCCGGATCGGGATACCCGCTTTGTGAAGCGTTGCCCCGCACGCGATCAGGATGAACCAGACTACGAGGACAGCCATGAGGGAACCGATCGCGACGTCGAGGCGGGCCTCCCGAAGGTTGCGGGTGGGAATGCCCTTCTCCACCACGGCCGCCTGCTGGTAGAACTGCATCCACGGAGCGATCGTCGTTCCCACGATGCCGACCACCATCACCACGAAAGTGAGGTTCATGTCGAAGCTCGGGGTCACGGTCGAGGCGAGGACGTTTCCCCAGTCGGGCTTTGCCATGATCCCGGATATCACGTACGAAACGTAAAAGGCAGACGCCATCAGGAAGACCTTCTCAACCGCGCGGTACGTCCCCCACGTTACCAGCCACCAGACGAGGACCGCCCCGATCGGCACGGAGACCAGCCGGGGCACGTGGATGATTTCGAGTGCCGCCGCCAGGCCTGCAAACTCGGCCATGGTGTTGCCCAAGTTGGTCAGCAGGAGCGCGACCATGAGGTAAAAAGTCGCCTTCACCCCGAACTCCTCGCGCATCAGATCGGCGAGTCCCTTTCCCGTGACCACACCCAGCCGTGACGACATCTCCTGAACCACAAAGAGGGCGAACGCGACCGGGATGACGGTCCACAGGAGCCGGTACCCGTAGATCGCACCGGCGAGGGAATAGGTGGTGATGCCACCGGCGTCGTTGTCGACGTTCGCGGTGATGATCCCCGGCCCCACAACGGCCGCAAGCACGACCAGCCTTCGCCACCGGCCCTCGAACCACTGCCTCACGTGAGTCCCCCCTCGCGCCCTTCGCCCTCCCGCAGCCACGACACGACATCGTCCACCGTGATGACGCCCCTTAGTATCCCGTCGGGATCCGCGACTGGCAACGACAGGAGGTTGAAACGGTCGAAGAGCTCGGCCACGTCGCCCATGGAGTCCTCGGGGCGGACCGAGACCGGATCGGTGTCCATGGCTTGCTCTACCGCTCTGGACCCATCGGCCCGGATCAGGTCCGCCAGGGAGACGACACCTCGCAGCCGCCGCTCGGCGTCCACGACCACCACCGAGTACCCGCGGACGAACTCGTCGGGCCCGGTTCGCAGCTGCTCCCACACCTGCGCGATCGTCGTGCTTGGCGCCACGGTGAAGACCTCCGGGTTCATCACCGAACCGGCGGAATCCGGTTCATGGCTCAGGAGGTCAGTGACCGTGGCCTTGTCGGCCGCAGGCAGGGCGTTCACCAGGCGCTCCCTCAGGCGCTCTGGCATTTCCTCGAGGACGTCGGCAGCCTCGTCGGGTGCCATCGTGCTCAGCAACACGCTGGCACGTCGGACGTCGAGCGCTTCGAGGAGGAGCCGCTGGAGCTCGGGCGAGAGCTCGGCGAGCGTCTGGGCGGCTTTTGGAACATCCAGGGCTTCCAGGATCGCCGGTCTTTCGAAACGGTCCAGCTCCTCCATGATCTCGGCCAGCTCCGCGGGGTGGAGCTGCGCCAACTGGTGCTGGGCAACGTTGAGCCGGAGGTCCTGGGACAACGAGCCTGACCGCAGAGGGACGACATATCGCCACGAGAGGAGCCGCTCCTCGGCGAAGCCCCTCGCACGCAGGCCAACGGGCTTCAGGATCCTGTCCAACGGCCGTTCCCAGCCGAGGCGGCGGACGATCCCGGGGAAGCCGATGTCCACGTGTACAACCCGAACCTCGCTGCCGCGGGCGCGGAGCAGGTGCACGTCGTTGACCCGCACCACGCGAGCCCCATCGGTGTCGACGATCTGCTTGTCCAGGATCTCCCTGCGGAGGAGGATCTCCTCGGGGTGCCGCCGGGGGGATGCCTGCAGCCCGTCGGTCGGCACCGCAAGCCGTAGGGTCTCGCTTGGCACGTCCGTGAACGCGGGGGCCGGCACCGCCAGCGTCACCGGCGCCAGGAGGCCCGGGCGCACGTAGTACGTCAGGACGCGCGGAAACACCTCATTCGCTGCGCAGCCAAGATCGATGAGGCGGCCGACCCGCTCGCCGTCCCGCGACACGACCCGCCGCGAAAGCAGCTGGGAGAGGTAGAAAAACTCCTCGCTGGGGCGCGCAACTTCGGCCATCGGAACCCCCGTCGCCGCGCCGACCGTCGGCGTTCACCGCTCCGCTTCCACAGGCTCCCCGCATGACCGCAGCTTACAGTAGGGAAGCGTTTCCCGCTATCCCCGGCGCCGCCCATGTCCAGACCCCCCATGACTCCGTCAAGACCGGGCCCACGACGTTTCGTGGCCAGGAAAAGACGGTAGAATCCAGAAAGAGATGTCTCTCCAGCGCGTCATAGTTACCGGGGCCTCCGGGTTCGTGGGTCGCCACCTCCTCGACGAGATCAAGGAGACGCATCAGATCTTCGGCCTCGGCCGCCGGTCACAGCACGATTGCGGCGCACCCATCCACCCCAACATCTCGTGGACCCAGATCGACATCGGTGACCGTGAGCCGCTCCTCAAGGTGTTCGAGGAAATCAAGGCCAGCGGTGGCGTCGATGTCCTTCTCCACCTCGCGGCGCACTACGACTTCACCGGCGAGGAGCACCCGGAGTACTGGCGCACCAACGTCGAGGGTTTGCGCAACGTGCTGGAGCTCTCGAAGGGGCTGGGGCTGCGGAGATTCATCTTTGCCAGCTCCGTGGCCGCGAGCCGGTTCCCCCCGCCGGGCGGCGCACTTACCGAGACGAGCGCACCGGACGGCGATCACATCTACGCGGTCACCAAACGCCTCGGCGAGGAGATGCTGAGCGAGTACTCGGCGCACTTCCCCACCTGCATCGTCCGGTTTGCGGCACTGTTCTCTGACTGGTGCGAGTACCCGCCGCTCTACGTGTTCCTGGAAACCTGGCTGTCCCGCCGCTGGAATGCGCGCCTCCTGGGCGGGCGAGGCGAGTCGGCGGTCCCGTACCTGCACGTGCGCGACGCGATCCTGGCGCTGCGCGCGCTGCTGGCGCAGCCCGAGCTTCCGTCGGAGAGGGAGGTCTTTGCCGTCAGCCCCGACCGGGTCATTTCGCACCGCGAGCTGTTTGCATCGGCCACGATGGCCGCCCTCGGGCAGCCCGTGCGGCCGATAGGCATGCCGAGGATGTTGTGCCGGCCCGGAATGTGGGGGCGGGACCTGCTGGGGCGCCTCCTCGGCGAACGGCCGTTCGAGCGTCCGTGGATGGCAAGGTACATCGACCTCAAGATGACCGTGAACGCGTCGCGGACGCGCCAGCGCCTCCAGTGGGCGCCTCGCCCGCGCCTCGAGATCCTCCGACGTCTGCCGTTCCTGCTCGAGAACCGGAAGACGCGGCCTTCCGAGTGGAGCTGCGTGAACCTCGCGGCGATGAAGATCGTGCACGTCCACCCCAATCTCCAGATCCACCGCCTCCTGGAGGCTCGCGAGGACGAAATATGCAGCGCCATGACCGAGCAGCTGCTGGCCCCACAGCACCTCAGAAGGTCTGAGCGATATGAACAGATCCCAAAGCACGAGCACGACTGGTACAACCGGCTGTTGCTGCACAGCCTGATGAGCTCGATCCGGACACGGGAGAAGGCCCTCTTCAGGTCTTACTGCCGTGACCTCGCTGACCGGCGCCGCACTCAGGGCTTCACCGCCGAGGAGGTTTGCCACGCGCTTAACCTTTTCAATGAGGTCTGCCTCAAGACCCTTGCGACTGAGCCCGGGCCGGTGACCTTTGCAGAGCTCGACGATTACATCACGGCCGCGATCCAGTTTGGCATCGACGAGGTTGAGGACGTCTTCGAGCACGGTGGAGGAAAAGACTAGTCAGAGCCCTCGGAGGTCCTCCCGAAGTCGGAGAGACATGAAATAGCAGTGCGCCGGTTCTGGTAGCATGCGTCAAAACTGGAGTACGGAATGGGCACAGGCCGAAAGCTGATGATGATTGACGATGACGTTAACCTGGTCAATGTTTTCAGGCTCGTGTGCACGGCCAAGGGCTACGAGTTCTTTGCGGCCCACTCCGCCGCCGAGGCACTGCGCTCCATCCCGGAGGTCGAGCCCGATCTCATCATCCTCGACGTCATCATGGAGGACTTCGTGGCCGGCTTTCGCGTCGTCAGCGAGCTCCGGGCCGGCGGGCCAACGTCCCCTTTCGCCAAGTACTCCAAGATCCCCATCATCATGCTGACGAGCGTGACCAGCAAGACGCACCTCGACTTCTCGGACCGGGTCGGGACCGCACTCCTCCCGGTCGACGATTTCATCGAGAAGCCGGTCAAGCCCGCCGAAATCCTGGCGAAGATCGAGGCGCTCCTGGCAAGGGCGCAAGAACAGCGCCCCTTTGAAGGCCACGCCTCCTAGGTTGGCCGGGCACTGTCCGATTGGGCCGGCGGCGTGACCGGAAGCGTGAAGACGAAGTCGGCCCACTGACCGGGTTCGGACTCGGCCCAGATGCGCCCCCCGTGCTTCTCGATGATCTGCTTCGAGACGAACAACCCGAGCCCGGTTCCCGACTTGGTGTCGTCGCCACCGAACGTCAAGCGAGAGAACTTTTGGAAGAGCTTTCCGCCGGCCCCACTGTCGAACCCCTCCCCCTCGTTCCAAACGCTGAAGCGAAGGTTGCCGATCTCGGGAGAATCCTGGACTCGCACGCGGATCGCGCCACCCTTCCGACCGTACTTGATCGCGTTGGAGAGCAGGTTCTGCAAGACGGAGCCCACCAAGTCCGGGTCGCACACCCCGCTCAACCCGTCGGGCACATCGCACACCACCCGCATGCCCCTGTCCGCAGCCAGTTCGGTGACGCGGTCGAGCAGCGGCCCAACGATGTCTCGGCGGAAGCGGACCTCCGACAGGTGCAGCTTGAGCTCCCCCTCCTCAATCCGGCTCAGGTTGAGGTAGTTAGCAATCGTGTCGCGGAGGTAGTCCGCGCTGATCGAGGCCGCCTTCAGGAGAGCTTCCTGATCGGCGTTCAGCGGCCCGAGGATGTGGTCACGCAAGGAACCGATTGCGAACACGATTGATGCCAGAGGCGACTTGAGCTCGTGGGTGACGAAGCCGAGCATCTCGAGGTAGGCGCGATTCTTCTCAGCCGCCTCATCGTACGCGGTTTTCACTGCCTCGGATACCTCCCTGAGCTCCCTGGTGTGCGTCTCCATGGCGCCGGCCATGGCGTTAAACGCCTGCCCTAATTCCGTGACTTCCCGGCTCGCATGGGTGATCTCGACCCGAGTCTGGAGGCTTCCCCCGGACAGTTCGCGCGTTGCTCGTACCAGGCGCATGATCGGCCTGCGAAGACCGCTTGAAAGGTAGAGCGCGACCGCCGCCGCGAGCAGCAGAGACAGGAACGTGATGCCAAAATACTGCAACGCTAGGCTCGACTTGTAGCCGAGATATTTCTTTTCGAGCAACCCGACGTAGATGATGCCGACGATTTTACCCGACGGATCCCTGATCGGGTCATACGCCGAAAGGTACCAGTCGTTGACGACGAATGCCCGAGCGGCGAATCGGTCACCGTGACGGAGGACCGTGTGATACACCTCCCGCGAGACCTGCGTCCCCAGGGCGCGGGTTCCTGCCTCGAGCATCACGTTGGTCGCGATTCGCACGTCCCCGAGAAAGAGCGTCACCGTGCCGACGGGCTTTCCCATGTATTCCTTCTCCCCGAACACGGTGTCCCGTATCCGGTCGACGAGGGAGAACTTCCGGTTCAGCAGCAGGCCCCCGTACACGACCCCCAGCACATGGTCCATCGAGTCGAGCACCGGGATCGCCGCCTCCAGGACCATCCCCCTGTCCTCGACCGCCCTGTCGGTGGGGATGGCACGCTCCGTGTAAACGAGGGGGATGTAGGCCCTCTCGGCCAGCGCCTCTCCTTCGAGCTGGAGCGCTTGGCGGGACAGCACTATCGTCCCGCTGCTCGCCGTCCCCTGCAGGGCGGATTCGATGAGCACACTGGGCAAGACCTTGTCCCCGGCCGCGAACGGCTGGCGTGATCGCGCCACAGCGTTCCCGTTCCGGTCGACCAGGGTGACGAAATCGATGTCGTACTTCCGCCGGAAAGCATCCAGCTCCCCAGTGATCCCCCCTGTGGCATTAGCTGAGCGCAACGCAGTCCGGAGGAGCTCGTTCTGGGAGGCCATGCTGACCACGATCTGCAACCGCGAGCGCTCCGCCTCGTACGCGGACCAGGCCGTACCGAGGTCCATCTCAACCCGGACCATCGCCTCCTTCATGACCGTCTGTGAGATGAACGACATGCCCGCCCAGGTGCTGACGATTGCCACGATCCCCACCACCACGGTGAACCCCAGGAGCAACCTCGTCCTGAACGCGAGCGTCCTCACTGGCGCCCTCCGGAGGGTGGCTCGAGCAGGGGCACTTCCCTACCTCCTCTGTACCAGACAGCTCCAGATAGTGCTTTCGAGCAGCTCGCGCGCCGACGGCTGCTCCGCCGCTGCGGACTCCACGGGCTCCTCGAGTGCGGCCGCTCCTCCCTCCAGAAACCGCTCGTACTGGCCCCGGACCTCCTCCATGCCCAGCTCGATCGGCACGGTGATTCGATCGTAGGTCTCCTGACCAAGCCTCTTGAGCTCGTCCCTGCGCGTGAGGGCTCCAACGACCGTCTCGTCCATGTGCTTTAGGAACAGGCAAACCTCATCCGCCGTGAACCCGGCCTTGAAGCGACTGGCCCCGGTGACCTCCAGGTAGTTCACCAGCAACATCCTGTTGCTCGTCTGCACCGAGGTGAGAAGCAGCCGGTAAAGCAACCTGACAAGCCAGGAAAGCTCGTTCTGGTCCATCGCCGCGAAGGCTGGTAGGAGGCCACGAGTCGCTGCCGCGTCGACCCTCTCGACGAGAGCATCCACCACCTGATTCTCCTCCGTCACGAGCGCCTTGAAGATCGCGAGGTCGGGTCGTGCGATATCCCTTCTCATGACCGCCGCGTTTCGCGCATGCCACTCAACCTGCTCGCTCTTCATGCGCTCGATCACGAAGGGGAGTCTCCTCTCAATCTGGTACCTCGCGCTCGGCGACCAGCCGAGCCTGGCGCGGGTGTGCGAGCCGTCCACCTCCATCTTCCGGTCGATGTACCGGTACATCCAGAGGCGTTCGAACGGCATGTGGCCGGTGACCCGCCCCAGGGCGCTCATCGTCACCATCCCGGCTCCACAGAGGGGCGCGGGGACGAGCACGGGCTGCTTCGCGGCACCCAGAAACGAGCGCGTGGCCAACTCAAAGAGCCTGCGGTGGGAGGTGCACCCCGGCGTGCAAGCAACGAGGATCTCTCCTGGCCGGATGCTCTCATGCCCGGCGAGAAAGTGCCTAAAGAACGTCACCACGTCCCTGATGTGGATGTAGGGAATGGCGCTTTCGCCCCTCCCGGCGAGGATCCGCCCTTTCCAGGACCTTCCCAGCCACGTGCTGAGGAAGATGTAGAGGGGGGGATACTCGCACCAGTCGCTGTAAACCGCGCCGAAGCGCACGATGCAGCTCTGCACGGAGGGAAACTCCTCCCGCACCATGCGCTCACCCTCGCGCTTGCTCCAAGCATAGATGTGGCCGCCGTCGGGTGGGGTCGCCTCCGTGATCGGCCCCTCTCGCCGCGGGAAAGCACATGCCGCCACCGAGCTTGCAAAAACGAACCGGGAGAGATCGAGCTGCTTCGATAGCTCGAGGACGTTACGCGTGCCATCGATATTGGTCCGCCTGTACTCCGGCCGGTTCTCCAACGCGTAGTCGTAGTAGCCCGCCAGGTGAAAGAGGAACTTGGCCCCGCCCGCCGACGCGATCTCGCGAAACGTCCGTGAGAGGCCCTCGACGTCGCCAATGTCCACCTGCATCCAGGCGATGTTTGAGTGCACTGGGGCGCCGCAGTCGCGCTGAGACCGGCGGGCAATGGCAAAGATGCGGTAATCGTCCTTCAGCTCTTCGAGAAGGTGGCGTCCCACAAAACCGGAGGCGCCGGTGATAATCAGCGCCGGACGGGGCATGCCTCACGCACCCTCGGGACCCTGAGAGAACCGTTAGCCATCACGGATTCCCCTTCGACCTCGGGCAAGAATAGCACCACGGATAGACGAGCCCAACTGATCGTGCGCTCGTGTAAGCACCGTTGCCGCGGGACCAGAGATACCCGCGCAAACCTACAAGGTGGCCGTGGAGGTGGCACCCGCTGCCGCGCGGTTGACCTCGAGGTGGGCCACCAGCACCGTCAGGCCCATCAGCCCGTCAACGACGCCGGCGAACGTCACGAACCAGGGGACCGTGGCCAGCAGCGTCGCGGCAAGCAGGAAGACGGCCCCACACGCCTTGGCCATCAGCAAGAGCCAGACGGAGCGCAGCCGCAGGTACTCCGCGAGGTACCCGGTGCCCAGGACCAGGTGAAAAACGCCCGCCTGGCGCGGGAAGAAGAGCGGAGGGATGGTCTCCCACCCCCCGACCCGAAGCGACCACTCGGGGAGCGCGAGCAACGCCACGCCGATGCCATACGTGTGGAGCGCGATCAGCACCACGAGCCACGGTTCCAGTCTGCGGACGAGAAGCTCACGGTTGACCATTGCCATCACCCTCCCGTCCGGCCCGCCATCGCCGAGTCTCCCGTCACGGACGTTCCCACCAGAGATCGGGGGGGCCTGGGACTGCACGGGCAATCGGCTCGACCCCGAGTCGCGCCAGCTCTCTGACCACCTCGCCGACGGCCGGACGGACGGCCGCCCGAACCGCCGCGCTCAGCCCGACCCCCGTCCTCACCTCCCCTGGTATGACGCCGACAAGCAGCATCTCGCTCGGACCACTGCCCGAGAACTCCACGGTAAGAAGCGCCTCCTTCAGACCGGGGTCGTGAGGTGAGAGCCGCGGCTGCGGCGGGTGCTTCAAAATCTCGTCTCGCCGGTACAGCCGCACCTCACCTGGAGCGCCGTTCGCCCGCACAGTGTCCACGACGATCACCGCCGCGACGCCCGCCAGGTAGGGGGTGAGGTCGAGGCCGGGGGTCCCGAGGTCCTGCACCGAGACCCCCCTCGGAAACTCGTACTCCGCCTCGAGAACCTTGATAACGGTCGGGCCCAGGGCATCGTCCCCAATGAGGACGTTGCCCAGGCCCAGTACCGCTACGTTGGCTTCCGGAGGCTCTTCCGCTCTCGCCTCCTCGCCAACCCGAATCACAGCGTTCTCACCCGCGAGATCTCGTTGCCCTCCACGTCCACCGTGTGAATTGCGCAAGCCAGGCAGGGGTCGAAGGAGTGCACCGTGCGCAGGACCTCGAGCGGCTTCTCCGCGTCGGCGATGGGGTTCCCCACCAGTGCGGCCTCGTAGGGGCCCTTCTGCCCCTTCTCGTCACGCGGGCCGGCGTTCCAGGTTGAAGGTACGACCGCCTGATAGTTGGCGATCTTGCCGTCGCGGATGACGACCCAGTGCGAGAGTGTGCCGCGCGGCGCCTCGTGGAAGCCGAAACCGCGCTGCTCCCCGGCCGGAAAGGTCGGCGGCACGAACGTCGCGACGTCGCCCTTGCCGATGTTCTCGATCAACAGGCCTAGGTGCTTGAGCGCCAGGTCACCCATGACGGCCGTCCGGATGGCCCGTGCCGCATGCCGGCCGAGGGTGGAGTGCAGTACGGCGGGACCGAGCTTGGTTTTGGCAATCGCGCCTGCAGTCGCGAGAACCTGGTCGGCGTACTTCTTGATCAGCTCGTGGCCGGACGCATAACCGACCAGCACCTGGGCGAGCGGGCCCACCTGCATCGGGTGCCCCTGGAATCGGGGGGCCTTGACCCAGGAGTACTTCTTCTCCGGGTCGAAGTCCGTGTAGTTCGGGACCGTGTCCTCGTCGAACGGGTGCCTGTCCCAGTCGCCCTGGTACCACGCGTGCGCGATCGACTCGCTCACGTTGTCCCGGAAGTATGGGTCCTGAAAGCTGTTGATCGTCTTCACCCCGGCCAGGTCCCCGTCGAAGATCGTGCCACCCGGAAGGTCGAACTTGGTTCCCTTGGTGTCGAGCGGCAGGTCGGGAACTGCCAGGTAGTTGGTCACCCCGGCGCCATACCCGAGCCACGGCGCGTACATCGCTCCGATGGCCGCAACGTCGGGCACGTAGACCTGCTGCACGAAGTCCCGGACCTCCTCGAGGAGGCCCTTCATCATGAACAGCTTCTCCATGTTGATCGCGGACTGGTTGTCGAGGTTGATTGGGTTGGCCACCCCGCCCACCGCGAGGTTCTGGATGTTGGGGGTCTTGCTGCCCAGGATCGCCACCACCTTGTTGGCCTTCTGCTGGTACTCGAGCGCCTGCAGGTAGTGCGCAACCGCCAGCAGGTTTACCTCCGGCGGCAGCTTCATCGCCGGGTGGCCCCAGTAGCCGTTCGTGAAGATCCCGAGCTGGCCACCAGCGACGAAACCCTTCAGCCGCGCTTTGACCGCCTCCATGTCCTTCTGTCCGTTGCGCGGCCACGGCGAGAGGCTTTCGGCGAGTGCCGCGGTCTTCGCCGGATCTGCGTCGAGCGCCGACACCACGTCCACCCAATCGAGCGCCGACAGGTGGTAGAAGTGCACGATGTGGTCGTGCAGGCAGTGGGCGGCGACGATGACGTTGCGGATGTACTGGGCGTTGATCGGGATCTCGAGGCCCAGAGCATTCTCCACCGCTCGCACCGAGGCGATCGCGTGAACCGTCGTGCACACGCCGCAGAACCGCTGGGTGAAAAGCCACGCGTCGCGCGGATCCCGTCCCTTGAGGATCTCCTCGATGCCGCGGAACATCTGCCCTGAAGACCAGGAATTCTTTACGGAACCGCCATCCACCTCGACATCGATACGCAGGTGGCCCTCGATGCGGGTGATCGGATCGACAGTGATTCGCTTGCCCATGGTCTCTCCCCCTTATGACGACGCCTTCGCGGGCACGCGGCCCTGAAGGATCGGAAACGTCTTGACGACTGCAACGTAGATCGCAACCTCGGCCGCGATGACGCCGAACGTGATGAGCAGCTCGGGGACGGCCGGGAAGTAGGAGTAGTTCGAACCCGGGTTGAAGGCGACGAGGTAGGTATTAACGCGGTGCAAAGCGGCGCCCACAAGCAGAATGATCGCTGCGCGTACCTGCCAGACAGCCTGATTCCTCCGGCTCTCGGACAGCAGGATCGCCGCGCCCACGACCAGCAGG
>Ga0256868_10000426_pt1 | contig 24865 bp, 22 predicted proteins | sample RVTome_13_FD_187341 | JGI IMG/M metagenome (GOLD analysis project Ga0256868, IMG submission 187341) | Soil microbial communities from uranium-contaminated site in the Upper Colorado River Basin, Wyoming, United States - RVT92D227 HiSeq ...
AAACTGAGCCTGGCAACGATGGAGTCTTATACTGGTGGTGCTTTAGCTAATATTATCACCAACGTCCCGGGCAGCTCTAAATATTTCGCGGGAGGACTGGTTGCTTATAACGAGGCGTCAAGGACAACTTTCGGCCTTGATCCTCAATGCATATCTCGATACGGAACCGTAAGCATCGAAACATGTGAGGCGATGGCAACAAAGGCTCGAGAAATGCTCAGGACATCTATTGGCGTTGGTCTCACCGGGGTAATGGGGCCTGCTGAAATTGAGGGGCAGTCAATCGGCACCATTTTTGTTAGCCTCGATGACGGGCAGCGCAGACGGAGTTTTGCTAAAAACTATCCTGGTAACCGCCTACAAATAAAGCAAAGAGCGGTTACGGCAGCACTTTTCGAGCTAAGGAGAATTCTACTTTAGGGGGAACTATGCATCTGACCATTGATGGCTATGGGGACAAGCCAAGCTTAATGCAGGATGAGCAATTTGTCTATCAACTGCTGGACTCATATCCCGCCCAGATTGATATGACAAAGATTTCAGCTCCATACGTTTTCAAATATGTCGGCTCTAAACCTGAGGACTGGGGAATATCTGGATTTGTTTTTATCGCTGAAAGCCATATCAGCATTCATACCTTCGTCGAACGTTGTTACGTAAATATAGACGTTTTCTCCTGCAAGGATTTTAATGCCGAGCAGGTCGTGAAGGACTTTAAGGACAAATTTCAACTAACCCGACTGTCAAGTCGCCTTATCAATCGTGACTGGAAGATAGGTGAACTTCCTGAAGTTGCTGATACGGCTCAACTCCGCTCAGTTTGAAATATGGAAAACATAGAAGACCTGCTCTGCCCCGGACAAAACTTCGCTGGACTATCATCTCCCTACTCCGACCTACATACTGCTAGGGTCGTCATTTTGCCGGTGCCCTATGATGGCACCACCGAATGGCATAGCGGCGCCCGCGAAGGACCACGGTCTATTATTAACGCTTCACAATATTTAGAGCTATACGATATTGAACTTGATCGCGAGATATACAAGGTCGGAATTCATACTTTACCGTCAGTCCAACCCATGTTAAATAGTCCAAAGGAGATGATTGAACGAGTTTATCGTATAACCGGCGAACTGGTAAAACAAGGGAAATTCCCCGTAATGTTTGGCGGTGAGCACTCCCTTAGCCTCGGCATGGTCCAAGCCCTGAACGAAAAATTCGGGAGCGTCTGTGTGCTGCAACTGGATGCACATGCCGACCTCCGAGATGAATATTTAGGAACCAGATATAGCCATGCCTGTGTAATGCGCCGCATTCATGAACTCTGCCCTATCGTACAAGTTGGAATACGAAGCTTAAGTCTGGAGGAGCAGCAGTTTTTGACTAGAAATAAAATGCATCCTTTTTATTTAACAACATCAAGTTCAGATTTAGCTCCGCCTGAGCGTATAGTAAAGTCACTAGGCGATAATGTATATATATCAATAGATTTAGATGTCTTTGACCCTTCAGTTTTGCCTGCAGTGGGCACTCCTGAACCTGGCGGTATGCAATGGCACGAAGTCCTTAATTTATTAAGGTGTGTAACTCGTAATAAATGTGTTGTTGGCTTCGACCTGGTGGAATTGTGCCCAGGTGATTACACTGATTCCTGCGCTTTTCTGGTAGCTAAACTGGCATACAAGCTTGTTGGCTACGCATTATCGCCATAAAAAGTATCGTTAACCTGAACCTCCGCGATATTTGACACGACCCTTCTCTCTGTTCTATTATTAACGTCGGCTCAGAGCAAAGGGATGGCCTTAAAAAACACGCCTGATTCGGCTCTATCTGATTACAGTCTGGGAGAGGCTGCCACACAGTTTCTTCTAACTTTATCCTCAGACGAAAGGCTAAAAGCCCAACAAGAAGTATACAAATTTGTACGTTGGTATGGAGAAAAACGCCCACTAATCGGGCTAACCATCCCGGAAGTCGCCAATTATGCGGAGCAGATCACTTCATCAACGACTGAAGTAGCCGAGAAACTAGGAATAATTAAAAACTTTCTTACTTACACCCACAAGCGGGGAATGACCAAGAAAAACCTGGCTGTCCATCTCAAGAGTAAGAAAACGCCACCAAAATCAACCTCATCTTTAAGAAGACGTTCTCATAGGAAAGTATTGCTCACTAACCAGGGTTATACAGATTTGCAGGCTGAACTCGATGGCCTTAAGAACCAGCGACCGAACATAGCTGAAGAACTCAAGAAAGCTGCGTCGGACAAGGATTTCCGTGAAAATGCACCTCTGGAGGCCGCCAGAGAATATCAAGGCCAGATAGAAGCGCGTATTAAGCAACTGGAATCAACTTTGAAAATGGCAAGTTTAGTGGATGAACAACAAGCCGATAGTAGAGAAATAAGCTTTGGCGATACCGCGGTGCTGCGGAACATAGCTTCAGGAGAACAAGTACGTTATACGCTTGTTGATATTAGCGAAGCTAATGCGATGGAAGGCAAAATTTCTGTTGCTTCACCCATGGGCCAGGCCTTGCTCGGATGTACAAAAGGGCAAAATATAGAGGTCAGGGCCCCGGCTGGTATCCTGCATTATCGAATTGAGGAAATCCAACACCGCTAAACCAATATTAACCAAGTAATTAGACGCTTCTCAAACTAGGCATTCTAGATTATAATATACGAGTTCAAAACGTAGTCAGTTAACTAGGGCTGTCCCTTAACAGATTGATACAGCTCTACAAGTTGAGATTATTAGTACCTTTATATTTTTAAATAGGATAAAGTAGCCATGCAAATTAGAAACCTAAACTTACGCTTGGCTAGTGCGGGATGACTTCATGCCAAATCTTGTCAACAGCGATGTTATAGGAATTTAGCATTTAAAGGAGGCACTCATGGATTTTGAACTAACCCAAGAAGAAAAGGCGCACAGAAAGGAATATTTCGATTTCTGTAAGGAGCTGGAGAAAAAAAGACCGGCAAGTTTTGTCGGATTGGAGGCTGTATTTGAGGTTGATGAATGCTGGGAATTCCACCTTTACTGCGCCAAGGAATTCGCTAAAAAGGGATGGCTTGCTTTAGCCTGGCCTCCTGAATACGGCGGCAGTGGCACTATGATGGACAAAGTCCTCTTCGCCGAAGCAAGAGGATACCACGGGATTCCTGGAGTCGATATCTTCGGAATCCAAATGCTCGCGCCTACCGTCCTACAGGCTGCAAACGATGCAATAAAAAAGGAATTTCTACCACCAATAGCACGGGGAGAGGTTATGTGGTGCGAACTGTGGAGCGAACCAAATGCAGGTTCGGATCTGGCCACTCTGTCAGCCACCGCGATAAAAAAGGGTGATGAATACGTTATAAATGGACAGAAAACCTGGAATACGGGTGCTCACCGCGCTGATTGGGGATTTGGAGTATTTAAGACTGACCCCGCAGCTCGTAAACATCACAACATCACCTTCCTCTTGCTTGACATGAAAACCCCTGGAGTAACAGTACGACCCATTCCGTATATTGACGGTGATGCCCCATTCGCCGAGGTCTACTTCGATGATGTTCATGTGCCGGCGAAAAACATCGTAGGTCAGGAAAACGAGGGCTGGGCAATAGTTAATCTCCTGGCAGGCTTTGAAAGGTCGGGAATGGGTGAAATCATGGGCATGTATCGTGAACTGGAAGAACTAGTGCAGTTTTGCAATACAACCAAGCGGAACGGGAAACCTCTAGCTAAAGACCCGTTAGTCCGCAATCGAGTGGCGCAGCTAGCCTGTGAGCTGGAAGCAGCTAAAGCAATCGCCTATCGAATAGCTGACCTGCAGAACAGGAACGAGATGGCACTGATGGATGCTTCAGCAGCAAAGATATTCTACAGCGAGCTAGGCGAGCGTTTTGCTTTCGTTGCAACTGACATCGCAGGTCCGTTCGGCCAGGTCAAAAACTCCCGATGGGCCCCAATGCACGGAGCTTTGGAGAAAAAATTCCAAGAGTGTTTCGTAACCATCATCTCCATGGGTACCAACGAGATACAAAGGAATATCATCGCCTGGTATGGCTTGGGCTTGCCACGAATGAAATAAATTAAGTTTCGATAGGAGGAATCATGGACCTTAGATTTACTGAAGCACAAGAGATTTTGAAGAAAGCAGCACGAGACTTCCTTGCCACGGAATGCCCAAAAACTCTGGTAAGAGAGCTTGAAAAGAGTGAAAAGGGATATTCGCCGGAACTCTGGAAGAAGATGGCTGAGCTTGGATGGATGGGGTTGGTTATCCCTGAAGAATACGAGGGAATAGGTTATACCTTCCAGGACCTGACAGTCCTGTTAGAGGAGGTAGGTAGAAACATCCTTCCAGGACCCCTAATCCCTACAGCGATAAGTACCTTTCCAATTTTGGAAGCTGGGACCCAGGAACAAAAGAAAGAGTTCCTCCCAAAGATAGCCAGCGGGGACCTAATTGTGACTGTAGCGCTTCTGGAGGCTGAAGGGACATTCGATGCTTCCGGTATTTCCATCAAAGCAACACCTAAAGGGGATGACTTCATAATAAATGGCACAAAGCTCTTCGTTGAGATGGCTCATGTTGCCAATTATATCGTCTGCGCTGCCAGAACCAAAGATGGAGCTTCTCCTGAGAAAGGAATCACACTGTTTTTGGTGGACTCCAAGACACCCGGAATACACTGCGAAGTAATACCAACAATAGGTGCGGATAAGCTGTGCGAGGTGCGCTTTGATAATGTTCCCGTACCCAAGAAAAACATGTTGGGTAAGATAGACGCAGGATGGCCTATTGTGGAAATGATTCTGCGCAAAGGGGCCATAGCTAAAAGCGCAGAGTCTGTCGGAGCCATGCAAACTTGCGTCGAAATGACTGTGGCCTACTCAAAAGAAAGGGTTCAGTACGAAAGGCCTATCGGAGCCTTCCAGGCACTTCAGCACATAATGGCTAACATGTGGACATCTATGCAAACCGGCCGTTACTTAGTTTATCAGGCTGCCTGGCTGGAGTCGGAGGGACAACCCAGTACCAAAGAAGCCTCGTTAGCGAAGGCATATATTAACGAGGTCTATAAAGATGTCGCACAGTGGGCTATAAGACTACATGGCGGCATTGCAACTAGCTACGACCACGATATACCACTTTATTACCGAAGGTCAAAAGCTGCAGACACCGCTTTCGGCAGTACTGACTACCATAGGGAGCTGGTAGCCCAGGAAATTGGTTTAATCTAAGAAGGCCAACGCTTCAATGACACTTCACTTAGCCCCTCTAGACAAGAGGGGCTAAGTTTTTATCTTAACACTGTAAGGTTTTGATATACCTGGTAAATCGTCCTTTAGGACTGAAGCGACCCATTTAGATTTCCGGACTACCTTAATCTTATAAGTGAACGCCCAAGGTGGTTCAATTGCCTCAGAAATCACCTTATGTTATACTGATGAGCGGTTTTGGGAAAGAAGCCCTGTATAAGTCAACCAAACTTTGTTTCATGTGTTTAATATGATTAGGAGGTTACAATTTGGCGGAGTCTATCTCAGTTAAACAACTACTGGAAGCCGGGGCACACTTCGGCCACCTTACCGGCCATTGGCATCCACGTATGAAAAGTTATATATTTACGCAACGAAACGGTATCCATATTATCGACTTAGAGCAGACTGTGGTCATGTTGGACAGAGCCTATAATTATGTTAGAGATTTGGTCAGTAATGGGCAAAGTATTCTTTTTGTAGGTACTAAAAAACAAGCCCAGGAGATAGTAGAAGAGGAAGCCAAACGGTGTGGCATGTATTATGTCAATCAAAGATGGCTAGGCGGAATGTTAACTAACTTCGGTACTATCCAGGCAAGAATAGACTACCTAGTACGTCTCGAAGACCGAAGGGATAAAGGTGAGTTAGACTATCTATCTAAAAAAGAAAAAATGAAGGTTGAAAAGGAAATAGCACGACTTAATAAGCTTCTTGGCGGCTTTAAGGAAATGACTACCCTTCCAGGTGCTATATTTATCATCGACCCAACTAAGGAAAAGATAGCTTTGGCTGAAACAAAAAAGGTCGGTATACCGGTAGTGGCTATTGTAGACACTAATTGTGATCCTGAAGATATTGATTACCTGATTCCGGCTAACGATGATGCCATAAAAGCTATCAAACTAATATGCAGCAAAATGGCTGATGCCGTCCTGGAAGGTAAGATGATTAAAGAAACCGGCGAAATAGGAAGAACTGAACTAACTCCAATCGATACGGAACCGAGCCAACTATTAGAATCACATATTTTTACACCAGATGAAAATAAATAGGTAAGTAGTACTGCCCCGACACATATGTAAGGAGGAGAAACTTGCAGGTTTCAACTACGGCGATAAAAGATCTCAGGGAGAAAACCGGTGCCGGTGTCATGGATTGTAAAAAAGCTCTCCTTGAAACAGAAGGAAACCTAGAAAAGGCAATTGAGATTCTGAACCAGCGCGGAATAGCTTTAGCGCGCAAAAAGGCTGAACGCGTAGCAGAGCAAGGGGTAATTGAAGCTTATGTCCACCCGGGAGGTCGGATTGGGGTTTTAGTAGAAGTTAATTGCGAGACCGATTTTGTAGCTCGCACCAACGAATTCAAAGAACTAGCTCACAACCTAGCTCTCCAAATAGCAGCTATGTGTCCTCAATTTATATCTCAAGAAGATATGGCGCAAGAAAAAGAGAGGGAAACGGAAACAGAAACAGATGCAGATGCAAAAACAGCTTGTCTGCTGCTCCAACCTTATATCAAGGACCCTGAGAAGACAGTCCAGGATATAGTAACAGAGACGGTTGCCAAAGTTGGTGAAAATATAAAAATACGCAGATTTATCAGATTTGAGTTAGGTTACTAAGAAATGGAAGAGGAAAAACCTAAATACAAGCGTGTGCTGCTCAAGTTGAGTGGTGAAGCACTCATGGGGAAAAAGAGATTTGGCATAGATCGTTCAGTTTTAACACGCGTATCAAGACAGATAAAACAAATAGTCGAGCAGGGGGTGGAGGTGGCTATAGTTGTCGGCGGGGGAAATTTCTGGCGCGGCACCGGTATCGAAGCTAAAGGGATGGACCGAGCCACAGCTGACTATGCAGGTATGCTAGCCACGGTCATCAATGCTCTGGCACTTCAGGATGCGCTGGAAAATGAGGGAGCGGTTACGAGAACACAATCGGCGATTACTATGTACGCCGTAGCCGAGCCGTACATACGCCGTCGTGCTATCAGGCACCTCGAGAAAAAGCGAGTGGTTATTTTTGCCGGCGGTACAGGAAATCCCTACATGACAACTGATACTGCGGCAGCACTGAGAGCTATTGAAATCGGTGCAGAAGTCCTGCTTGTAGCCAAGAGCAGAGTGGATGGCGTCTACGATTCTGACCCTCTTAAAAATCCGCAGGCAAAGAAGTTTGACCGTTTAACCCATAAAGATGCTTTAAGCTTACGGCTTCAGGTAATGGATAGTACCGCTTTCTCCCTTTGCCAAGACAATCGGCTGCCTATAATAATATTCGACTTGCAAGGAAAACAAAGCATAGAGCGAGCCATACATGGTGAACATGTAGGCACCTTTGTGGCTAGTGAGTAAAAATGATTGAGCAAATACTTAATGATGTCAATAATAAAATGCAGAAGGCTGTTGAAGCTTTGACGCGAGACCTTGCAACTATCCGAACGGGACGTGCCTCACCGGCTCTGGTAGAACATATAAAAGCTGATTATCACGGTATTCTAACTCCAATCAACCAAATGGCTTCCATTTCAATCCCTGATGCCAAAATGATACTTATACAACCTTGGGACAGTAGTTCAATCCACAGCATTGAGAAGGCCATTCTAACCTCTGACCTCGGTTTAAACCCAATAAGCGATAGCCGTATTCTCCGTATACCTATTCCACCACTCACCGAAGAACGCCGTAAGGAGTTAACCAGGGTAGTCCATAAAAGGTTGGAGGATGGTAGGATTGCTATTCGCAATCTAAGACGCGAAGGTATCGAAAAACTGAGGCAATCAGAAAAAGACAAGGGAATATCACAAGACCAATGCGCACGTGCTTCTGAACAGATGCAAAAGCTCACTGACACCTTCGTGGACAAAATAAACAATATAGGACAAACCAAAGAAAAAGAGATAATGGAGGTCTAAAAGCTCCGTAGCTTTCAAGCTCTCCCTTCAATAAATAAATAAGACGAAGAATACAATTATGCAAACCCTACCAACATTTCACGCCTCTCGCCGTTGCCAGGTCCATTTAAGACACGCAGAGCCAAAGAATTAATATGCTCAGGCATAGAATTCTAACTGCCGTTGTCGGCTTACCGCTCCTGATCGCCATTATCTGGTTCGGTGAACCATGGTTTACCCTTTTAATTGCCGCCATATCTGCTCTTGCGAGCTGGGAGTTCTATCGAATGGCAGGAGGGTTAAGAGTACAACCAATCACTTATTTCGGCATCGCTTGGGTTCTGCTTATAGTCGTCAGCCCTCATTGCTCATATCCTCCGACATTACCTTTCCTGATTACTTCAAGTATAGTTGTATCGTTAATCTGGCTGTTATTTCGTCACCCCAGAGACAAGGCATTCACCAACTGGGCATGGACAATGGCGGGCATTCTTTATATCGGCTGGATGTTCAGCTACTGGGTCCAACTCAGAAGCTTGGAAGGTGGTATGGGACTTGTATTTCTAGCTATGTTCACCACATTTGCCAGTGATACCGGCGCCTTTTTTATTGGTAGAACTTGGGGCAAACACGCTCTTGCTCCGGTAATAAGCTCCGGCAAAACCTGGGAAGGAGCTATAGGTGGACTAATAGCCAGTATTGCGGCTGCTCTTATTATCGGCCTAATCTTTAAGCTGCCCTTCAGCTACTGGCAAACGGCCCTTGTGGGTTTCATTATCAGCGTATTCGCACAGCTTGGGGATCTAGTTGAGTCACTGCTTAAGCGTAACACAGGCATAAAGGACGCGGGTAAGCTAATACCAGGACACGGCGGCATCCTGGACCGCGTGGACAGTCTCATATTCACTGGAGTTATAGTATACTATTTCGTAGAACTGGCAAAATTATGAGCAAGACTATTAAAAAATTAGCAGTTATGGGCTCGACGGGTTCTATAGGGCAGCAAGTCCTTGACATAGTAAGAGATTTCCCCGACAAATTCAGGATAATAGGTTTAGCCGGTGGTAAAAATATCGGCTTGCTTGGAGACCAAATTAATGAATTTCATCCTAAATTAGTATATTCACCACATACGTTAAATCTCCCGCGAAACACAAAATGCTCTTCGATAGAAGAGATTGCCGCTCATCCGGAAGTAGACATAGTAGTTGTAGCCACGTCCGGGAAAATAGGACTAACCCCGACATTAGCAGCCATAAGTTCAGGGAAAACAATAGCTCTGGCCAATAAAGAAGTATTGGTTATGGCGGGCGAAATTGTTATGAGGGAAGCTAAACTCCGGCAGGTACAAATCCTGCCTATTGACAGCGAACACAGTGCTATATACCAATGCTTGCACGGGGAGAAAGGCGATGTATTCCGGCTTATTCTCACAGCTTCGGGCGGACCCTTCTATCGTAAGTCACCTGCAAGTTTAAATAAGGTTACCGTTGATGAAGCTCTCGAACATCCGACATGGAAAATGGGGAAAAAGGTTACTATTGATTCGGCAACTCTAATGAACAAGGGGCTGGAAGCAATAGAAGCTAGCTGGCTTTTTTCTGTACCCCTTAACAACATTGGAATAGTAATTCATCCACAAAGTATCATTCACTCTCTGGTGGAATTTATTGACGGAACCCTAAAAGCTCAACTCAGTGTCCCAGATATGCATTTCGCTATCCAATATGCTCTATCGTATCCAGAGCGGCTAGCTAACAACAGTTTGCCTCGCATTGACTTCACACGATTGAATTCTCTAACATTTGAGCCAATAAACTATGCCATGTTTCCCTGTCTACAACTAGCATTGGATGCAGGGAAAAAAGGAGGAACCTATCCTGCTGTACTTTGTGCCGCAGATGAGATAGCTACCCAACTTTTTCTTGAACAACGTATTTCTTTCCCTCAAATCGCCGAAATAATAGATAAAACCATTAGCTTACACCAGAGCATAGATAATCCCACTTTGCAGGAGATTTTTACCGCTGATAAGTGGGCAAGAGACACGGCATTAGATTTAGTAAAGGTAAATTTATGATTGAAACAATAGCACTTACAATTGTCAGTTTTATTGGCATATTGATATTGCTTGTCTTCGCCCATGAATTTGGGCACTTTATCACCGCCAAACTCGCTCGTGTAAAGGTGGAGGAGTTCGGTATAGGTTTTCCACCAAGAATAATAAGCTTCAAACGAGGCGAGACGACATATTCTATAAATGCTATACCTCTCGGTGGCTTTACCAAGATGGTCGGAGAAGAAGACCCAACACTGCCGGGAAGTCTGGCCAGCAAGAGTATCCCGATACGGTTTCTGGTTCTAAGCGCCGGCTCACTGATGAATATTTTACTGCCCATACTATTGTTTTCAATCAGTTTTATGATTCCTCACGACATGATTGTCGAGAAGGTACAGGTACAGGAAGTAGCCGCAGGTTCACCGGCTCAGGTGGCTGGAATTGAGCCCGGAGATAGAATCTTAGCAATAAACGGCCATACAGTTAGCAATCGCGGCGACGTTAGTTATTTTGTTCAGCTTTATCTCGGCTCAGAGATAAATATTCTGCTTCAAAGCGACGAACTTCCTCCACAGGAAGTAAGTTTGATGCCTAGATGGAATCCTCCGAAGGGGCAAGGCGCGACCGGCATTGTTATCATGGGTGTAGACAGTACCACAGTCCGCGAATCTGTTCCTTTCTGGAAAGCAGTGCCTTCAGGTGTAGTTCATTGCTGGGAAATACTCGTTTTATTCCGTAATGAGGTGGTAGGGTGGTTCATCGGAAAAGCAGCGCCTCAATTAACCGGACCGATTGGTATTGCCCAAATCACCGGTGAGATAGCTAAGGCCGGCATAAGCCCACTGCTGGAATTTGCTGCGCTAATTAGTATAAATTTGGCCATAATTAACCTGTTCCCCTTCCCTGGCCTCGATGGGGGCAGGCTCATCTTCGTAACCATAGAATGGATTAGGCGAGGAAAGAGAATCTCACCAAAAAGAGAAGGTCTTGTCCACCTTATTGGTTTCGCTATTCTGATGCTACTGATTATTGTGATAAGCTACTTCGATATTACGCATATTATTCATGGAGAGAACGTCTTACCTTGATAGCACGTAGACAATGCAAACCCATCCGAGTTGGGAAAGTGACCGTAGGTGGTAATGCACCTATTGTAGTTCAATCCATGACTAAAACCGACACCAGAGATGTACAGGCTACCGTCGATCAAATTAATGAGCTTGCCGATTGTGGATGTGAGATAGCTAGAGTAGCCATACCAGACTTAGAAGCTGCACAGGCTATCTCAACCATAAGGAAGAAAACGTCTATCCCAATTATTGCTGACGTGCATTTCGATTATCGGCTTGCCCTCAAGTCTTTGAAAGCAGGCGTGGATGGACTTCGTTTGAATCCCGGCAATATAAGTGAGCCGGAACAAATTACCGAAGTAGTAAAGGCAGCCAGGCAAAGACAGGTACCCATTCGCATCGGCGTAAATGCAGGAAGCCTGCCGCCTGAATCAAAGCCATCGATATCTACATCTGAGCGCATGGTGAACGTCGCTCTAGAACAAATCAAGCTGTTGGAAAGTTTGGACTTTGATCTGATTAAAGTATCGTTAAAAGCCTTTGACGTGCTTACTACAATTGAAGCTTACAGGGCAATAGCCTCTAAAATCTCATACCCTTTGCATTTAGGCATAACTGAGGCAGGACTGCCCAGAGCCGGTTCTGTCCGCAGCGCTGTCGGCATTGGCATACTCCTTTATGAAGGTATTGGTGATACCATAAGGGTCTCTCTAAGTGCACACCCGCGTGAAGAGGTGAACACCGCCTACGAGATTCTGAAAACTCTTAGTCTTCGCCAACACGGCCCTACTTTGATAAGCTGCCCCTCATGTGGGCGGGCAGAAGTCGATATCATCAACCTTGCTGAATCTGTAGATAGAAGCTTACGAGAGATAAAAAAGCCCATTAAGGTGGCAGTTATGGGTTGCGTTGTTAATGGGCCTGGTGAAGCTAAAGAAGCTGACGTCGGTATTGCCTGTGGTAAAAACAAAGGAGCCATTTTCAGAAAAGGTAAGGTTGTTAGCACAATTGCAGAAAAAGACTTCTTGGAGACAATTATAGCAGAGATAAAAGCGTGCTAAGCTAATTCGACTATTGTCGCCATCTACTGACAAGTATACATATTTTATTATAGAATAACACATCAGCATGTACTTAGCTAAGAGCTTCCTCTAACACTACTAGGATACAAACATATGCGATTTTCCAGTCTATTTGGTAAAACACTAAAGGAAATACCGTCAGAAGCTGATACCACCAGTCACCAGCTACTGCTGAGGGCTGGTATGATTCAACAGATAGCGGCCGGCGTTTATTCCTACTTGCCGCTGGGTTGGAGGGTACTCAAGAAAATCGAGCAAATTATTCGAGAGGAAATGGACAAAGCGGGCGGGCAGGAGTTGATGTTGCCTTCATTACAGCCCTTCGAACTGTGGGAGAAGTCTGGCAGATATCCTGCTTTCGGTAAAACATTGTTCACTGTTACCGACCGGCGAGAACATACATTGGTCTTGGGACCTACCCACGAGGAGATCATAACGGAACTCGTTCGACGCTATGTGCAAAGCTATCGTGACTTACCGCTTCTGCTCTACCAAATTCAAAATAAGTTTCGCGATGAACCTCGACCTCGAGGCGGGTTGTTACGTGTCCGTGAATTCATTATGAAAGACTTATACAGCTTTCATACTGACGAGGCAGATTTGGAGCGAACATACAAAGAGATGATACAAGCCTACAAGAACGTCTATTCCCGTTGCGGCTTACCGGCAGTGATTGTAGAAGCTGACAGCGGTGCAATAGGCGGCAAGGAGTCTCATGAGTTCATGCTAATTGCAGAAACCGGTGAAGATGGAATCGTCCATTGCCCTAACTGCAGCTACGCCGCCAACCTGGAAAAGGCTCAGAGCGAAAAACCTAAATTCGAGATGAAAGCTGCTTTACCGATCGAGGAAATATCGACCCCCAATATAAAAACTATAGAAGAAGTAGCTAATTTTGTTGGTATAGCACCATATCAGACGCTAAAGGCAGTATTTTATTCTGCCGATAATGAGCTCGTCTTCGTAGTCATCAGAGGTGATATGGAAGTTAACGAGACGAAACTCCGAAATCTGCTGAAATCCTCTGAATTACGCCTGGCTACGGAAGCCGAAGTAAATGCAGCGGGATTAGTTGCCGGTGCAGCTTCTCCAGTCGGCTTGAAGGGAATAAAGATTGTAGCCGATGACTCGATAACCATAGGCTCCAATTTCGTTGCCGGTGCCAATAAGTCTGACACTCACCTTAAAAACGTTAACTACCCCCGTGATTTCGAAGTCAGCATAATGGCTGACATTGCCACAGTACGGGCCGACGATGGTTGCCCAAAATGTAACGGCAAACTATTTTCCAGTCTCGGAATCGAGGTGGGTCATGTCTTCAAACTGGGCACTTTTCTCAGCGAAAGACTTGGCGCCTTTTATCTTGATCGAAATGGTGTATCTCGCCCAATTGTCATGGGTACATACGGCATCGGACTCGGCAGGTTGCTGGCTGCAGCAATAGAACAGAATCACGATGATAAGGGTATTATCTGGCCTTTAAGCATTGCCCCTTATCAAATTTACCTTTGCCCTCTCCGCCTTGAAAATTCGGATGTCTCTGAAACCACCGAGAAAATCTATAAGGATTTGACGAAAAATAATATTGAGGTTCTCTACGATGACCGAGATGAATCTCCCGGGGTCAAATTCAACGACGCTGATCTTCTGGGAATACCGCTGCGTTTAACTGTTAGCCCTCGCACTCTTCAAAGCCAGAGTATAGAACTAAAATGGCGCAAAGAAGAGAAGTCTAAGTTACTGCCTTTAAAAGAAGTAACCAAAGCCATTAAAAAATTCGTTCAACATTGAACTGAACTCTCTTTATCCTGCGCTGATGGCTAACCAGACAAAATCAGCAACTCCCGACAGAACTTACCAGAGTCAGGTATAGATAAAGGTTAGACCTATTATTTGGCGACAAACCTAATCAACTTTAAGAAAACCAAGTCTGCTCGATGAAACTGCCTCTAGCGTCCCCTTTTCATATTCCGCAACATGAAAAATAAACGAGTTAAGAAAAGGGCTGCAACGATGACGATAAGTATGAATGCCCATAGAGGCATTAGCCCCGCCTTAAATTCTATCGCCTCAGTCCAACCGCTGTCATTACCAGCACCATCTATTGCTTTAACTCGCCAATAATATTTTCCTCGAACCAGAGCCTCGTCTTCAGTCAAAGTGTACTTGGACTCAGCCAGATTTTCCTGACTGAGTACTGTGGATGCAAAATCAGATTGAGCAGAAACCTGTAAACTGTAGACAACACCGCTGGGGTCAGCAACAGCAGCCCATTCAAAGCTAGGAGTAACACGGTCGAATAGGCCCACCCTGCTGCCTTTCTTTGGCGAAACAATTTGTGGCACCGACGGCGGAGTTGTTTCCATGGTAAAAATAGCTGTGGCTGAGGCACCGCCAGAATCGGTTGCAGTTACGTTATGCTTACCTCCGGTACTTTTGGGAGCTACCAGACTGGCTTGAAAATTGCCTTTATCATCGGTGGCGAACTCAGTAACCAGGTCAGTACTATCGTATTTAAGAGTCAAAACTTTACTTGCTCCAAAACCAGTACCATTGACCGCTATGTTACTGCCCACGTGTCCCTCGGGGGGCTCCAAGGTTACCTTCGATGAAAGAACCAGCTTAGCGTCAGCGACTTCAGAAGCCGTGGTGGAAGCGCCATAGGCATCTAGCACATGATTGCCTGCAGTAGTTACTGGTATTGTCATAGATGAATTCCAGCAACCTTCACTGTTAGCTATGATATCGCTCTTGATGATATTACCGTCAAGTGTAATTGCAATGCCGTTTTCGCCGCCGCCGAAACCACAGCCGGTGATAGTGATGGCATCCCCTACGTATCCAGAAGCGGGTTTAACAGTCACCGCAGAAGAAACAATAAAAGTAAGATCAGTAACTTCATCAACCTTGGTGGATGCACCAGAAGCATCAATGGTATGGCCACCCTTAGTTGAGTTAGGAATAGCAAAGGCAACATTCCAGGACCCTTTGCTATCCGCACTGAGCCCGGTCTTTACATTGGTCGTGTCGTAGGTAACTTGAATGCTGCCTTCATCTTTGCCAAAACCGGTACCGGTAATATTAACTGAAGTGCCGACGTTACCGGACACCGGACTCATACTGATTTTGGGACTAATTGTTACAGTGACGTCGGGAACATCACTTGCTTTTGTACTTTGCCCTGTCGCATCGATCGTGTGGCTTCCTTTTGCAGAGATTGGCAATGAAAAAGTCGTTTCCCAAGATCCAGTATTACCGGCTGCAATCCCTGTCTTCATATTTGTGCCATCGTAAGTAACTGCAATACTACTTTCACTGGCAGCGAAGCCCTTCCCCGCAAGAGTGACAGAATCACCAACAATACCTGAATCCGGGCTAATGCTTATAGCCGGAAGAACGAAGAAGGGAGCGGATAATACCTGAGTACCGGTCGGATTGTCTACCGTGACAGTGTGTTCACCTCCGCTGGTATCAGGCACGGTAAAGGTAACACTCCCACCTCCCGGGAGGTTGCCTTGCTTGACCCCCACTCCATCCCATTTAATAGAATACGAACCGGACGCAAGTCCAGATATGGTCACCGTCGCTCCAACCACACCTTCACTTGGAGCCATTCCCGCAGCCTGAACAGGACTTACAAAACATAGACTCAAAAGCATAGCTAAGCAAAAAGCCGGAACAAAAACTCTAGTTTTCACACTTGTCTACCCCCTTCCTGTAAATAATCACATCCAATTATAACGCAAATTAGGTCAAATATTTCGCTTGTTCGAAGAAAAATTTTTAGAGGATTGGGCACGATAAATCAACTCCTCAAAACAGCCCCCAGTTCGCGCTGCAATTTATCGATAATTTGCGGTTGGACTTCGTCGACTTCAGCATCGGTCAAGGTATGCGTCGGTGATTGATAAACGATTCTGAAAGCCAGCGATTTCTTACCTTTCGGCACCTGTTCTCCCAAATAGAAGTCAAAGAGGACCACCGAGTTTACCAGAGAAAAACTCCGAATGATTAAATAAATCTGTTGATAGGTTACCTTCTCATCTACTAAAAGTGCAATATCTCTGCTTGTGCTCGGATATCGAGGGATAGCTTGAAATGTTTTGAGAGTGACAGCAAAAGATGACAATTTATCCAAATCGATTTCAATAAGATAAGCAGTCCTGGAAAGTCCAAAGGCTTTCGTTACTTTAGGGTGTAGTTCCCCAACTGTACCCAGTTTATTGTTTTCGACGATTACATCAGCGATTCTTCCGGGGAATAAGCTTTCGTCTTCACTTATCTCAAATCTTGCTCCGACTCCCAACCTGGATAAAACGGTTTCCGTTACTCCCTTGGCCACGAAAAAATCAATCGGCTCTTCTTCGCCGCGCCAGGATAATCTGCGCTGCGAACCACTAAGTACACCGCAAAGCATCTCCCGTTCTTCAGGCAATTCCATGTCCCTGGGTATAAATACCTTTCCAATCTCAAAAAGCTTGATGCCGTTTTCTTCATATCTTTCATTGCGAGCCATAACTGATAGCAGACCAGCTCGTAGACTGGTTCTAAGGTATTCCTGCTCTCTGGACATAGGATTAGCTACCTTCATAGGATTCGGGCTCTTCAAACTAAGATTCGGCGAGAGCATCCCTAACACCTCTAGGCTGGTCAAGGAGTAGTTAAGAACTTCCTGAAAACCACAGCTGACGAGAATATCACGCAATTGCCTTCTCAGAAGCAGCATGGGCACCGGTTCATACGTTGGCAACGAGGAACTCAACATAGTAGTCGGGATTTTATCATAACCTATAATGCGAGCTATCTCTTCAACCAAGTCGGCAGTGCAATTGACGTCGGTGCGCCACCAGGGGGCCTGTACTTGAAGCTGTGAAGCAGATTCCGCTTTTCGACAGCCAAACCCCAGTAGCTCCAAATTCTTGCGTATCTCACTCACCTTTAATTCTACGCCGAGAAGGCGTCTAACATCAGAGACCTGAAAAAGCATAGGCTCCTTCTGCTGTTTACCAGGATAAATATCGATAATACCGTTCGCCACTTTGCCCTGAGCGAGCTCTGCCAGCAATTGCGTAGCCCTCTTCAACGCTATTAGCGGTAAGTCTCGGCTAAGACCTTTCTCGAAACGCAGAGATGCTTCACTACTTAGCCGAAGGCCAAGGCTTCCTCGATGAATAACAGCCTGATTGAAATTCGCTGACTCTATTAGAACGGTGGTAGTGTTCTCTCTGACCTCCGTGTCGCCACCTCCCATAATACCGGCAACAGCTATGGCTCTTTCCTCGTCCGCAATAACAAGTATATTCGAGTTGAGCGTCCTCTGTATCCCATCCAATGTCGTCATAGCTTCGTTGTTGGCAGCTCTGCGTACGATAACCTGTTTGCCACGTATCTCATTGTAGTCGAAGGCATGAAGCGGCTGACCATATTCCAGCATTACATAGTTGGTAACATCAACGATATTATTAATAGGACGCATACCACAAGCTAACAGCCTTCTCTGCAGCCACTGCGGTGATTCACTTATCGTGATACCAGTCAACAAGCTGGCACAATATCTGGGACACAAATCCGGCTCTTCTATTTGTATGGCAGCAAAGGCATTTATCGGCTTTTCCAATTCATCATAATGAATTTCGGGAATATTCACCTTACTTCCAGTCAGGGCTGCTATCTCCCTAGCAATGCCAATAACCGATAGGCAATCGGGGCGGTTTGGCGTTATGTCAAGTCCAAAAATTGCGTCACCGAGATATTCCCCTAGAGGAGTGCCAACAGTGGCTTCCTGGGGAAGAACCATAATACCTTCATGACTAGCCGAAATTCCCAATTCCTTCTCAGAGCAGACCATTCCTTCAGAAGCAACACCCCGAATCTTGGCTGCCTTTAGTTGCACCATTTCGCCGCTATGACCATCTCTGAGTTGAGCTCCGACTCGGGCAAAAGCTACCTTTTCACCAACTGCCACGTTAGGTGCGCCGCAGACCACAGTGGAATTCTGTCTCCCTAAATCAACGGTTACTAATTTCAGTCGGTCGGCATTGGGATGTGGATTTATATCGATTATCTTGCCAACCACGATATTATTCCAGCTTCCACCAATCACCTCTACCTCCCCAACTTCTAACCCAGCCATGGTGAGCCTTTCTGATAGCTCTTTAATCGTAAGTGAAAAGTCGACGTATTCTTTTAGCCAGCGAAGTGAAACTTTCATATAAACTCTCGGGTTGCTATAGGCTCAAAACTGCTTTAAAAACCTGAGATCGTTACTATAAAAGAGACGAATGTCATCTATACCGTAGCGAAGAATGGGAATACGCTCCACCCCCATACCGAAGGCGAAGCCTGAATAAATCTGAGGGTCAATATCCAGACGTCGAAGAACTTCGGGATGCACCATACCGGCGCCCAGAATCTCAATCCAGCCGCTATTGCCGCACAATCTGCATCCGGCACCATGGCACACCAGACAATCGATAGCCACCTCGACACCCGGCTCCACGAATGGAAAGTAATCACAGCGAAAGCGACACTTTCTGTCCTCACCAAACAGGCGCCTGGCAAATTCAAAAAGGGTACCCTTTAAGTCAGCCATAGTAATATTCCTATCAATCGCCAATCCCTCAACTTGATAGAACATCCACTCGTGAGTGGCATCTGTGGCTTCATATCTGTAGACTCGCCCTGGCGCTATTATTCTTATCGGTGGAGGTGATTTCTCCATAACCCTTATTTGGACCGGAGAGGTGTGAGTCCTCAATAGCATTGGCCTGTCACCAGTTTTAGTCTCGAAGTCTACCCATAATGTGGCAAACATATCGCGTGCCGGATGGTCTGCCGGCATATTGAGAGCCTCGAAATTATAGTAGTCCCACTCTACCTCCGGTCCTTCCACTACTTGAAAACCCATGCTGCCAAAAATATCGCAGATCTCCTCAAGTGTCTGAGTTGTTGGATGTAGACGGCCAAGGGGAACTTGCTGACCGGGCAAGGTGACATCCAAGATTTCTCGGCCGAGAAGAGCTGAATCGCTTTCTAAATCAGCCTTCTTCTTTTCAAAAGCGGTTTCCAGAGATTTCTTCAGTTCGTTGGCTCGAGCTCCGACTTCACGCCTCTCGTTCAATGGCACAGTCGCCAATGAACGCAGAATCTGTATTAAATTACTCTTTCTGCCTAAATAACGGATTCGCCACGCTTCAAGTTCGTTGACATTGGTGACTTTGAATAGCTCATCCAGAGCTTTAGAGGCAAGCTCTTCAACTTGATTCAGCATATTCACACTATGTGAGGGTGATTTTAGCTCTTAATTTTGGATGAAGCTAGTGAAAGTAAGGTAGAGAAGCTGGACGGGTCATTTACTGCCATATCAGCCAATGCCTTGCGGTTGATTTCCACATTGGCCTTTCTCAGCCCGTCCATAAATTGGCTATAAGAAAGCCCTTCAGCACGGGCAGCAGCATTTATTCTGACAATCCACAACCGCCTCATATCACCCTTTCGGTCTCGGCGATGTATATAAGCATAGGACAAAGCATGCATCATTGATTCATGAGCACGCCGAAACAGAGAGTGTCTGGTAGCCTTATGCCCTTTTGTTAACTTTAATACTTTTTTGTGTCGACGATGAGTGACTATTCCGCCTTTAACTCGTGGCAATCACTTCCTCCTAATCTATTTTACGCCGTAGGGCATTAGCCTCTTCAGCCTAGCCTTATCAGCAGGTTGAACTGGAATCATGTCGTCATAAAGACGTTTGGTCCTGGCCGGTTTCTTACGCCTTAAATGGCTTTTACCAACTTTAACTCGCATTATTTTGCCCGTACCTGTGACGTGCAGTCGGCTCTTGGCCCCTTTATGTGTCTTAAGCTTCGGCAATTAAACTTTCTCCTCTACAGCTGGTTTCTTAATATGTTTACTTGAACCAGGTGACAGCACCAGGCTCATAAAACGGTCTTCCGAAGACGGAGCGCCATCGAACAACGCTATATCCTTTAAATCTTCCGCCACTTTCTTTAGAAGTTTCAAACCAAGTTCAGGATGTGTAAACTCACGCCCTCGAAAAACAACAAATACCTTTACCTTGTCACCCTCTTCTAACAACTTCCGCACAATTTTGATTTTAGTCTCGAGGTCATGTTCCTTCATCCGAGGTCTGATTCTGATTTCCTTCAGTACTATACCTCTCTGACTTTTACGTGCTTTACGCTCCTTTTTGGTCTGCTCGTATCTATACCTACCATAGTCAAGAATTCGACACACGGGGGGAACCGAATTTGATGCCACCTCTACGAGGTCAAGGCTCCGTTCACTGGCCATCTGTAACGCCTTCTCAACAGGAAATACTCCCATCTGCGCGCCTGTCTCCCCTATAAGCCGAACCTCCTTAGCCCTAATTTGTCGATTAACGCGTAATTCCTTGACTATGTTTCTACTCACCCCCTTACACGAAGGAAACCATCGAGGAAAAATATACCATATTCACGAGATGAAATCAAAGTTTATCTGGCGCTTTAGATTCAATAATTGGTCTTACTCTGTCCAGGAATTTGGATATCGATAGCAAACCCGAGTCTTCTCCATTCCTCAGCCGAAGGGAAACTTGAGAGGCATCCTGTTCCTTGTCACCAACAACAAACATATAAGGGATTTTCATTAATTGCGCCTCCCTTATCTTTAAGTTCATTCTCTCCGAGCGCTCATCAACCTGGACGCGAATGCCATTTTCCATGAGTTCCTTAGCTACCTGATGCGAATAGCTCAGATGACGGTCGGCGATAGGTATGACAGCCACCTGAACCGGAGACAACCAAACGGGGAAAGCCCCAGCGTAATTTTCGACAAGGCAAGCCATAAAACGTTCCATACTTCCCAAAACAGTCCGATGTACCATAACCACCTGATGTTCCAGTCCATCCTCGCCAATATAGTTGACATCAAAACGTTGCGGCAGGTTAAAATCGACTTGAATCGTTGGCCCCTGCCACAACCGGTCCAGAGCATCCCTTAACTTGATATCAATTTTAGGACCATAAAAGACTCCTTCGCCGGGGTCTATCGAATGCTTGAGGCTAAGGCTTTCCAATACCTTTCGTAGCGCGTCCGTAGCCTCTTCCCAAACCTGGATAGTCCCTGCATAGTGGTCAGGCCTCGTTGAGAGGAGTAGCTCGTACTGGTTAAAGCCAAAGGTACTCATCATAAAACGAGCCAATTGCACCGCCTCTCGTACCTCGGCTTCAATTTGGTCAGGACGACAGAAAATATGAGCGTCATCCTGCGTGAAACCACGTACCCGTGCCAGCCCGTGCAACACCCCAGACCGCTCATATCTGTAAACCGTACCCAACTCAGCGTAGCGAAGCGGTAAATTACGATAGCTGCGCAACTGGGTTTTATATATCATTATGTGCCCCAAACAGTTCATTGGTTTGACAATGTACTCCTGCCCCTCGACATCCATAGGTGAATATAGATTCTCCCTATAAAAGTCCCAATGCCCGCTGGTCTTCCACAAATTCAGCTTGGCTATATGGGGCGTATATACGATTTCGTAGCCTCGTTTCCTGTGCTCCGCTTTCCAGAAATCCTCAATAATCTGGCGAACCAGGGCGCCTTTGGGATGCCAGTGGACTAATCCAGGGCCAAATTCCTCATGAAGACTATATAGATCTAGTTCCTTACCTAACCTCCTATGGTCTCGTTTGGCAGCCTCAGCTAACCGAGTCAGGTAACCTTCCAACTCTACCTCGGTTTCGAAAGCAACCCCGTAAATCCTCTGCAACATAGTGCGTCTTTCATCACCTCGCCAGTATGCTCCGGCAATACTGGTAAGCTTAAAAGCCTTAATCTCGCCGGTAGAATTCACATGGGGACCCCGGCACAAGTCGACAAAAGAGCCCTGGCTATAGATTACAACTTTCTTGTCCTCGAGTTCATCAATGAGTTCTAACTTGTATGGTTGCTCAGCAAATAACTTGCGTGCTTTCGTCTTACTGACCTCTTCTCGGGTAAAAGAAGAATCCTCAGCAATTATCTCTCTCATCTTCGTTTCAATTGCCACCAAATCCTCCGGCACAAGAGAGCGGGGAAGCTCAAAATCGTAGTAGAAACCATCCTCTATAGCAGGACCAATGCCGAATTTAGTACCTGAGAAAAGAGACTGGACTGCTTCAGCCATCACATGCGCAGCCGAATGCCTCATCTTTTCCAGCCTCACCTGTTTTTCTTCCATACCCATTTCCGATTTCTATATTAAAGCAAACAAAAACCTCGCGCCATTTGTCAGCGAGAGGTCAATAACAGACCAAAATTGCTCATTGGTCAATATGCACTGACAAAACTATATTTAAATGGTTTACCACCATTAAGCTAACCGGCCTCAACTATCGCATTTTATCAACGCTGCTATAGCGAGTCAAGCTTAGTGCTCTGAATCTAAATTGAATGAATTTTAAATCAGGTCTATAATAATATGTCGCTTTTTCGCGTCTCAATCAGGTTTTTCATCCATGATCTAAACATATCGGAGGCAATTATGAAAACACAGGACGCCATCGAATTTGAATATATCTTCAACCCTCGAGCGGTTGCCTTGGTAGGTGCATCTCAAGATAACGGCTTTTTACACGCTTTAGTGAACCCGAAGATGAAGGATAAGCTGTATCTGGTGAATCCGAAATACACAGAGCTCTCAGATAAAAAATGCTACCCCAGTATCCTGGACATCAAGGAGACTATTGACTACGTCGTAATCGCAGCGCCGGCCCCGCAGGTTCCTAAAGTCTTAGCCGAGTGCATAGAAAAAGGTGTCAAAACTGCACATATTTTCACGGCGGGCTTCAGCGAGACCGGGATTCCAGAAAGAATAAAATTAGAGAACGAAGTAAAGGAAATTGCCAAAGGCAAGATTAGGCTAATCGGCCCCAACTGCATGGGAATTTACTGCTCCAAATCCGGGTTGAGTTTCACTTTCGATGCTTCGTTTGAAGAAGGACCCATTGGGGTCATTTCGCAAAGCGGCACCTTTGGCGTGGAATTCCTGAACATAGGGAAAATAAGAAACCTGAAATTTAGCAAGGTAATCAGCTACGGTAATGCCGTAGACCTTGACTGTCCCGATTTTCTGGAATATCTTGCAGACGACCCTGACACTAAGGTCATAGCATTGTATATGGAGGGGACAAGAAATGGTACGCGGCTCAAATCGGCTTTGTCTAGGGCTGCCAGGAAAAAACCGGTCTTAGCCTTAAAGGGCGGAGTAACCGAGCACGGCAGCCGAGCGGCTGCTTCTCACACGGGTTCACTCGCCGGTTCACCGGAAATCTGGAGTTCTATTTTCAAACAGACCGGCGTAACCCAGGTAGAAGATTTCGATGAATTACTAAACGGCGCCTTAGCTCTTACTTACTCGCCCTTCCCTACGGGGAAAGGTACCACTATTATTACTAACTCCGGTGGTTTCAGCGTGATCGAAACCGACACTTGTGTAAAAGCCGGACTGGAAGTCCCCCAATTCCAGAACGAAACATTATCTGAACTTAGAAAATTAGTGCCGGTTGCCGGAACGAGTATCGGAAATCCTCTAGATGCCTGGCCTATATTCTACAATTTGTCGGGGACAGCAGGTAATCTTGCCGATGTCATAAAAATCCTGGCTAAAGACAGGAATATACATTCAATAGTGCTGCACTTCGATGAAATTAATTATCTGAGGTATGTTTTAGGCAGTGCCTTTGAAAGGCATCTTAATGAGCTTGTTAAACTCCTGGTCAACGGCTGTCAGTATGCTCGGGATGAAATCGGCAAACCCGTTATAGTATGCATTTCGCTCGAAGCCTATTCCCAAGACGAAGAGGATAGAAAGTATCACCTGATGGTAAAAAAGGCTTTCGAAGACCAGGGATTCCCGGTATACCCCACGCTTAAAGACTCAATCAAGGCTCTGTTCAATCTTTATAGATACGGCATCCAATTGCGTCAGAAATAGCTTCATACCAATCACATAACGGCCACCGAGGCACCAAAGTATATTCATAGTAAAGAGTTTTGGTTCAATGATTGTACGAGAAATTTACGCAAGAAGCATATTATCTAAATCAAAGGTTTACGACTACACCATCAATGCTTATACCGGATGCCAGCACTGCTGCACTTACTGCTATGCCCGTTTTATGAAAAGAACCAGTGGTCATCTAGAACCATGGGGCGAATTTGTTGATGTCAAGATAAATGCTCCAGAACTGCTACATAAAGAGATAATTAAGAAGCGGCGAGGCAGGGTATGGATAAGCGGGGTCTGCGACGCCTATCAACCGCTAGAGGCAAAATATGAACTGACGAGAAAGTGCCTGGAAATATTGGTTGACCATGATTGGCCGGTCACCATCCAGACGAAATCACCACTCGTGCTGCGCGATAGGGAATTGCTTATAAAAGCCAGCGATATTGAAGTCGGGCTGACGGTTACTACGGCAGACGATAATATAAGGCGACTTTTTGAACCGAATG
>Ga0256868_10000427_pt1 | contig 24832 bp, 16 predicted proteins | sample RVTome_13_FD_187341 | JGI IMG/M metagenome (GOLD analysis project Ga0256868, IMG submission 187341) | Soil microbial communities from uranium-contaminated site in the Upper Colorado River Basin, Wyoming, United States - RVT92D227 HiSeq ...
CTCTCGGATATCCCTGTCCGTTGTACCATTCATGATGGGAGAGTATGGACTCTGCTATGGGCTTAAGTTTTGTGGATGAATCTGCGATGCGGTATCCTATCACGGGTAGCTCTTTTATTATCTTCCATTCTTCCTTGGTTAGCCTTCCTCCTTTAGACATTAATTCATCAACCAGTGCCAGTTTCCCTATATTGTGAAGATTTAAAAGAAGTTTTAGCTCTTCAAGTTTTACAGGAGAAAGATTTAATTTTTTTCCTATAAGGAGTGCATAATTTTCTATTTTTATAATATACGTCTCACTTCTGTAATTTCCTTTTTTTAAGTTCTCCTTAAGTGATTCTACAAGGCTTTCCTGAACAGGCCTGCTATCTGATATTTTATTTTTATACATTTTATCTTCAGCTTCTTTTAATATATCGTCTATTTTTTCTTTTAGAGATTTCTTTGTTGAGATTCCAACTGAAATGCTTAAAGGCATTTTAGTTGTGCTTCTTTCTTTACACATATTCTTAATTCTCTTTAAAATATTTTTTGCATCCTTTTTATAGGTTTTTGGAAGTATAGCTATAAACTCATCTCCACCCAATCTTGAGACTATATCTTCTTTTCTAAAGCTTTCTTTTAGTATATCTGCTATATTTTTTAAAAATGTATCTCCTTTAGTATGCCCATATGCATCGTTTATTACTTTAAGTCCATTAACATCTCCCATTATTATGGTTAGAGGAAGCTGCCTTTTAGTATCAAGTCTATTTAATTCTTCTTCAAAATATGCTCTGTTGTAAAGTCCTGTAAGTGAATCATGGAAGGAGAGGTACTCTATTTTTTCTTCTGCCTTCTTTTTTTCTGTTACATCCCTGGTTATGCCTAATATTCCTATTATATTATTATTTTCATCATACCAAGGTATTTTTGTTGCAGAAACCCATCTCTCTGGTTTGCCTTCGAAAACTTCTTTTTTTTCTTGTTCCACTAAAGGCTTACCTGTTTTTATTATATATTGTTCACCTTTATATCTTGGTTTTGCATATTCCTCTTCAAAGAAATCAAAATCTGTCTTTCCAATTGCTTCTTCTGGTGTTTTTAATCTAAATTTCTTAGCCAATGCTTTATTAATTAGAACAAATTTGCTTTTTCTATCTTTAAAATAAATTGAATCAGGTAAATTATCCATTAAAGCGGTAAAAAAATTTTTCTCTCTTGCTAAAAGGCTATCTTCAAAATTCTTTCTTTTGGTTATATCCCTGGATATACCTATTGTTCCCATTATATCGCCATTTCTATCATACCAGGGTATTTTACTGCTGGACATCCAGAATTCTTTACCAGAATATATTACCTTCTCTACCTTATCAGTAATTGGCTTACCCTTTTTCATAACCAAATTCTCATCTTGAGAGTATTCTTTTGATTTTTCTTCTGGGAAAAAATCAAAATCTGTTTTCCCAATGAAATCCTTAGTTTCTTTCCCCATGAAATCAGCCATTGTCTTATTTACCATAATAAATTTGTTTTTTATATCTTTTATGTAAAGATGATCAGGGATACTATCTATAATTAATTTTAAAACGTAAGAATGGTTATTCTGGTTAAGAAGTTTATTTTCATTTTTTTTATTCTTTTTTATAACTTCGTACTTCATATTGTATGATGTTTTTAGGTTTTTAATTATTCTATAAAAGTTTAATATATTATTTATTCAATATTAATATTATAAATTATTTTCAGCTATTTTTACCAGAGGAATTATTTTTACTGATATTATGAAAGATTTATAAGTTTACTGGAAATATTTAAGGATTATTGGATAAATTTTTCCACTTTTCTTGCGGTTATAAACTAAATGTAACTGAATTGTTATAATATTAATTAATTTAATAAAAATTATCTTAAGTTGGGCCTGTTGCCAAGGCCATGAATTTTTCCATGGGGTGGCCCAGTTGAATGGGAAATAGTAGACAAAAATACTATCCTTCTTAAAAGAAAGGGGAAACAGAAATGCAGGGTAAGAAAAATTTTGATTCTAAGAACTACTACAATATAAATTTAGATAGAATGGTACCAGAAGATCACCTTCTAAAGAAACTTAACAGTCTGGTTTCCTTTGTTTATACCATGTTTATTTCTACTCTTGCCTGGAATGAAAATTATTAAGATTTAAAAATATCGAAGGTGGCATTTTCGCTGAACAAAACTGACACTTTTATGTGATATAATCACTGAACATTGACAATTATATAACAATATTATAGTTTATTAACTAAGCGTCATTAAATTTCTATGAAATTTGATGACGCTTTATTGTGAAAAAAGATAAAATGTAATTAGAACTATAGAACCGGGATTGTAATATTTCTCAGACTAAAAAATTAAGAGAGGTGTCTAACCTCTCTTAATTGGAAGAAATAAAAACTAAAATTTTATTAAATTTATGAATTAAGAATTTTATCTACTTCCTCTTTGTCAATATCCATAACATAAGGGATTCCGGAAATAGAAGAAGCTTCCCTGGTAAGTGCTGTGATATCAGCCCTTTCGATATATTTTAACGCAAATTTTCTGGCGCCGCCCATAAATTGTTTTAATCCCTGTTCAAGCCTATTGAAATAGGAAAATAACCCTATTGCAGATCCCGGAATATCATTTATTTTATCATTGAATTCTTTTCGAAGTTCCGTTACTTCTACAAATATTGACTCCAGGTCATTTCCATACTTCTTTATTGATTCGGGTATGTTCCCCGATTTAATTTTCTCAGAAATAGTTTTACCTACCATACATGCTGTGATGGGAGATCGGGCCATTCCAACAAGTTTAAAAAATGGTGCGCCAAGAGAAAGACCTTTGAAAATTTGATCTTCAAGAGCAAATCCACCGGCTATGGCAAGGTCGGGAACGTATTTTCCTTTATTACTAATAATTTTTGCGTAATTATAGGCAAGGCATTGTATGTAAACTGTAGGAATTCCCCATTCATTCATCATACGCCAGGGACTCATTCCTGTACCTCCGCCGGCTCCGTCTATGGTAATAAGGTCAATACCTGCCTCAGAGGAATATTTAATTGCTTTAGCTAGATCTACAGGTCTATAGGCGCCTGTTTTTAAGAATATATATTTTGCTCCTACTTTTTTTAGATGCTCAACACTTTTCATAAAATCTTCTTTACTAACCATACCTACGCGGGAGTGCCTTTCAAATTCTTTGAAATCACCATGTTTGAATGCCTTTTGAACGTTAGGGTCAAGGGGATCCGGCAGTACGATATATCCTCTTTTTTTAAGTTCCATTGCTCTATCAAGATCATTGATTTTTATTTCACCGCCAATATCTTTAGCTCCCTGGCCCCATTTAAGCTCAACAATTTCCACTCCGAGCTCTCTTATGGCATATTCCAGGACTCCAAATCTGCTGTCTTCAACATTTGCCTGTACTACAATCCCGCCATAACCTTTCTGCTGCCAGTCATTATAAATGGAAACTCTTCTTTTTAGTTCAGGGGAATTTATTACTTTACCATTGATGTCAAATTCAGACTCCATATCAATCCCGCAAACATTTTCACCAATGGTTAAAATAACGCCGGTTATAGCAGCTCCAATTGCAAGACCATCCCAGTTCTTACGTGCAATGTCGGTGGATCCAAGTCCTGGGATGATAAAAGGCAGCCTCAACTTCAGATCTTTATTCTTGCCAATTACGGTTTCCAGATTGACATTGGTAAAAATTGCTTTATCACTATCCTCTTCTATACCATAAGTACCGAATGCAGTTCCCATTATATTAAAATGTGAATAATCAAGAGGATAATCTTTTTGTGATGCGGCAGTAATATTGCCAAATGGCTGGGGATAAATAGTCTCTGCACTCCTATAGGATGATTTTCCGATTTCACATAATCCAAGGCAGCCTTCAATGCAGGTTACACACATCCCGCTAAACGGGCTTATATTATCACCATAAAGATTTTTTGTAAGTGTTGCAGAAGATGCATTGATTTTTGAATAGCTCATAATTTAACCCTTCCTTTATTATTATTTTTAATACAAAATAAAAAGCACTAATTCTTTTTGGCTGCAATGCCAACAAAAATTGTGCTTCATTGCACTAAAGGCTTCCTTGCCTTTTTATGAGTTTATGTTATGTAAAATTGTTTTTGTTAAGTGTTATAATATAAAATTGTTAAATAATGTCAAATAAAATTATGTATTTTATCGTTATTTTAAATTAATAATATTTTTCAAAAGTAAAAACTTGAGATAAGAAATTTTTTATTTACTGGCCCAATTTATGCCGGGAGTTTTAATTGGAAGAAAAAAGAAATAATAAAATTATATTAATTGACGGAAATAATATTGCCTATAGGGCATTCTATGCGATTCCGGATAATATTTCCACTTCATCGGGTACTACTACCAATGCAGTTTTAGGATTTACAAATATGCTGTTAAAACTCGTAGAAGAACAGCATCCGGATACAATAGTATGTGCATTTGACAGCAAGACTCTGACTTTCAGGCATAAGATATTTGACCAGTATAAAATAAAAAGAAAAAAAATGCCTGCAGAACTAGCAGATCAGTTTCCTTTAATTAAGGAAGTCTTGAATGCCTTTAATATTGTTTGCCTGGAAAAAGATGGTTTTGAGGCTGACGATATACTTGCGGATATAACAAATAGCATTAAAGATAAATTCGATCAAGTAATAATAGTTACCGGTGATAAAGATATATTACAATTAGTTTCTGATAACGTAAAGGTTATGGCAATTAAAAAAGGTATTACTGACACAATATTATTTGACAGTTTTAAAGTAGAAGAAAAATTTGGAGTCAAGCCGGAAAATATAAAGGATCTGTTAGCCTTAATGGGAGACAGTTCGGATAATATACCGGGTGTTCCTGGGATAGGACCCAAGACGGCCAAACTGCTGTTAAAAGAATATAGTTCTATTGAAAAAATTTATGAAAATATTGATAAGATAGGCAATCCAAGATTAAGAGAACTACTGTTAGAAAATAAGAATCTTGCAGAATTAAGTAAAGAATTAACTGAATTAAAAATGATAAATGATATAAATATAGAGGAAATTATAAGCAGTAGTTTTAAGAATATTAGCTTTGATAAAGTTAGACAACTATTTGAAAGTCTTGAGTTTAAATCTCTGGAAAAGAAGCTCGTTAGCCTGAAAGATAAGATTAATTTTATTAAGGAAGAAATACCAATGGCCAAAAAGGTAATAAATAAAATTAATTTGAAACATTTAACCTCAGGTTCAAACTTGGAGATTTTGAATAAAAATCTTGATAAAAGCATATATATTACAGAATCAGCCTATGAAGATGTATTTTACGGCATTATTTTATATTACGGAGATAATGGTGCATTTTTGGTTAATAAAGATGACCTTAATGAAGACGCTATAAAAGAGGCTTTAAAAAAAGTACTGGAAAATAAAGAAATAAGAAATTCCGGTTTTGATTTTAAAAGGATATATAAAATTTTAAAAAATTACGGCATTATTTTGAACGGCAAGTTTGTAGATTATAAAATATTATATTTAATTTTAAATCCTGTTAAATCTACGACAAACCTGGATGAGATGATTAAGGATCTTCTTAATATGGAAGTGGAAGATATAGAATTCAATGAAAATAAAAAAGGAAATGACTTAATTGAATCCAAGAGCATTGAAGAAAAGAAACAATTAAAGCTTGACTTATATAAGGATGAAAAACAGGAGATTAAAGCAGATAAGAAGAAATTGGATGCAATATTAGAAAAGCTAAGTCTATATAAAAAGATTGAGGCTGAATTGCTTAAAAAAATAAAGAAAGAGGAGATGGAAAAACTATACTGGCAGATAGAGGAGCCGCTTATAAGGGTATTGGCCGAGATGGAATATACCGGTGTTAATATAGATAAAAAGTATCTAAATAGTTTAATTAAAGAATATGACCGGGAAATAAAAAGACTCCAGAAAGAAATTTACAAGCTCTGCGGTGAGGAGTTTAATATAAATTCTTCACAACAGTTGTCAGGGATTCTTTATAAAAAGATGGAACTCCCGGCTATAAGAAGGACTAAAACCGGATTATCTACGGATGCGGGAACTCTTAAAGCTATTTATGACAGTTCCCCTGTAATAGAGAAATTACTGGACTACAGGGAAAAAACTAAGCTTAAGAATACTTATATTGATGTTCTGCCAGGTTTGATCGATCCTAAAGACCTTAGAGTTCATACCACATACAATCAGTTAGGGACATCCACCGGAAGGATAAGCAGCAGCGATCCCAATCTGCAGAATATTCCGGTAAGAACTGATTATGGGAAACAGATAAGAAAAGCTTTTATACCCGGAAATGGCTATGATTTGATTATGGCTTCAGATTATTCCCAAATTGAGCTGAGAGTCCTGGCCCACCTATCAGGAGATGAGAATCTGATAGATTCATTTAACAGGGAAGAGGATATACACACCCGAACAGCTTCAGAGATATTTGGAGTAGGCTATGATAGTATTGATGATGCTTTAAGAAGAAAAGCAAAAACTATAAATTTTGGGATAATATATGGGATGACTGAATACGGACTTATGAAAAGGCTTTCTATTTCCGAAGACGAGGCCAAGGAATATATTAAAAAGTATTTTGACAGGTACACGGGTGTAAAAGAGTATTTAAAATTTTTAATAGATGATGCTTATAAAAAAGGTTACACAACCACAATTTTTGGCAGGAAAAGATACTTAAAAGAACTTGGAAGCAGTAATGCCAGAATAAGAAGTCTGGGTGAGAGATTTGCGGTAAATACTCCCATACAGGGAAGTGCTGCCGATATTATGAAACTTTCAACGGTAGTACTATTTAATAGACTAAAGTCAGATGGTATAGATAGTAATATTATTCTTCATGTACATGATGAGCTTGTATTGGAATTAAAGAAAGAAGACCAGGAGAAAGTTAAAAAAATAGTGACAGAATCAATGGAAAATTGTATAAATCTAAAAGTAAACTTAAGGGTGGACATAAAAACAGGCAAGAATTGGTATATCTAAAAAAATATTTTATAATATTGATTATTCTTTTCTTTCCTGCTATCCTTTTCGAATATTAAAAAAGGAGATTGATTTATTAAAAAATGACAGAAAATAATTTAAATAAAAAACTAACAAATGATAATTGTATGATAGAAAACGAGAATGGCAAGCTGGTTCCTAACTACGACCTTACAATGATAAGTATGAATGATGGTGATGTGATTAAGGGTAGGGTAGTAAAGATTGATAAAGACGAAGTTTTGGTTGATGTGGGCTTTAAATCAGAAGGAGTTATACCACTGAGTGAACTATCAATAAGAAACGATGTGAAACCTGAAGATGTATTAAAAATTGATGACGAAATAGAGATAATGGTAATCCAGAAGGAAGATCAGGACGGACGGTTGATACTATCAAAAAAAAGAGCTGAAGTAGAGCAAAATTTTGATAGGATAGAAAAAATATATGAAAATGGGGATACAGTAGAAGGCGAGATTATAGAATGTGTAAAAGGAGGCCTGATCGTAGACATAGGTTTGAGAGGGTTTTTACCGGCATCATTAATAGATGTTAGAAAAACTAAGGACCTCGAATCTTATATTGGAGAGAAATGTGTATGTAAAATTATCGAGGTTGATAGAAATAGGAATAATGTTGTTCTATCCCGTAAAGTTATTATAGAGGATGAAAGAAAAGTGCAGAGAAAAGAAATACTAAATAGCATGGAAATCGGTCAGGTAAGGAAGGGTATAATCACAAGTATCGCAGAATTCGGAGCTTTTGTGGATGTGGACGGTGTTGACGGCCTGGTGCATATATCAGAACTTTCATGGAACCATGTAAAACACCCCTCTGAGGTGGTTAGTGTCAATAAAGAAGTAGATGTAGAAATACTGGATATTGATTATGAAAAACAAAGGTTGTCCCTGGGATTAAAACAGACGCAGAAAGATCCCTGGCTGGAAAAAATAAAGGATTATTCGGTTAAAGATGTAGTAAAGGGTAAAGTAACCAGAATAGTAAAGTTCGGGTTATTTGTACAGATTGAGGGAGATCTTGAAGGTCTTGTACACATAACTGAATTAGATGTGGAACCGGTAAAGAGACCGAGTGATGTTGCAAAAATAGGGGATGAGCTTATGGTAAGAATTATTGATATAGATTTTGACAAAAGAAGAATGGCTTTTAGTGTTAAACAAGTCGAAAATCCAGTTGAAGAAAAGGAAGAAGAAAAAGAGACCGGGGAATTAAAATTAAAAGAAAAGACTGTAAAAAAAGAAACTACAGAAAAAGAATCAGAAAAAACTGGTAAAGAAGTGAAAGCTTCCGGCAAAGAAAAAAAGGAAAGCCAGGGCAAGGAAGCGGAAGATAAAGAATCCAAGAAAAAAAAGCAAATAAAAGAAATACTTAAGGAATTGAAAGACGAAGCCAATATAGAGTAGCATATTTTAAGCCATTCAAGTTTATTCCTTAAAGCTGCTTAGAGCCACATAATATTTTAGAAAGACCGTTGGATATCATTATATTTTTCATATTTAATTTTAAACTTCTTTATTCTGGCAGGAAATAATTAATATATTAACAGGAGGAACACTATAATAGTATTAGGGATTACAGGCAGAATTGCCTCGGGTAAAAGTACTGTAAGCGGATATATAAAAAAGATAAAGAAAGATGTCCTGGTGCTGGACGTGGATAAAGTAGCAAAAAATATCTATTTAAAAACTCCCGGAATCTTAAAAAAACTTAAAGCTTTATTTGGAGATGAAATATTCAGCCCTGGTGGAGATTTAATTTTTAAATCTTTAGCGGAGAGAGTATTTTCCAATAAAATAGACTTAAAAAAATTAAATAGATTAATGTTTCCCTTAATCAGAGATGAAGTTAAAAATATTTTAAATAAGAGCCAGGGCAGAAGTTATATAATAATAGATGCAGCAATATTGTTTGATTGCAAATTGGACTTATTTTGCGACTGCGTTATTCTGGTTGATACTTCCAGCCAAAGAAGAAAGACCTTTTTAAAGAATGAAGGTTTTTCAGATAATGATTTAAAATTAAGGATGGAAGGACAGCATTTAAAAGTAAATAAAAGGAAAGTAAATTTTATTATAAGAAATAATAATTCTAAAAGAAATTTACTGGATAAAGTTAAAAAAATCTTAAAAAATATTTAATTATAAATCAAAAAAGCAGTGTTCAGCATGCCTGATTCGAAATTTAAAATAATATCCAATTATTCCCCCCAGGGAGACCAGAGTAAAGCCATTGGTCAGCTGACAAAAGGCATTGAGGATAGTCTTAAATTTCAAAGTTTACTGGGGGTTACGGGTTCCGGAAAGACTTATTCAATAGCAAATGTGATACGGAATGTTCAGCTTCCAACATTGGTTCTGGCCCCCAATAAGACACTTGCCGCTCAACTCTGTAATGAGTTTAGGGAATTTTTCCCGGATAGTGCGGTAGAATACTTTGTAAGTTATTACGATTATTACCAGCCGGAGGCATATTTACCGGGCAAGGATATGTATATTGAGAAAGACACTTCCATAAACGAAGAAATAGAGAAATTAAGATTGTCCACAACCAACTCTCTTTATACAAGAAATGACGTAATAGTGGTTGCCAGTGTTTCCTGTATATATGGTCTGGGTTCACCTTCTGAATATGGAAAACAGAGAATCATTTTAAGGGCAGGGGAAGAATTCCCAAGAGAGGAAATAATAGATAGACTGGTCAATATAAGATATGAAAGAAATGATTATGATTTTACCAATGGTAAGTTCAGGGTTAAAGGGGATACCATTGAAATATTTCCAGCCTATCAGGACAAAGCTGTAAGAGTGCAGCTTTTAGGAGATGAATTGGAAAGAATTTCCGAATTTGATCCTGTATCAGGCGAAATTTATAATGAGAAAGAAGTATTTATCATATCACCTGCAACACATTTTTTAGCAACCGTAGAATGGGTTGACAGAGCTCTGAAGACTATCGGAGAAGAACTTGAGGAAAGAATCAAATATTTTAAAGACCAAAATAAGCTGCTTGAAGCCCAGAGAATAGAATCCAGAACCAGATATGATATGGAAATGATAGCAGAATTAGGGTTTTGCGGCGGTATCGAGAATTACTCAAGACATATACTGGGAAAAGAACCTGGAGAAGCCCCCAATACCTTGCTGGATTTTTTTCCAGATGATTTTCTGGTTATTATTGATGAATCCCATATCTCAATTCCTCAAATCAGGGGAATGTATGAAGGTGATCACTCAAGAAAGCAAACTCTGGTAGACTATGGATTCAGACTCCCTTCGGCCCTGGATAACAGGCCGTTAAAATTTAAAGAATTTGAAACGAAGGTTAAAAGGGCAATATTTACTTCAGCTACACCTGGTCTTTACGAGAAAGAAGTAAGCGGACAGATAGTGGAACAGATAATCAGACCTACCGGCCTGGTGGATCCGGAAGTTATTATAAGAAAAACCAAAGGCCAGATTGATGATCTGATATATGAGATAAAAAAAGTTATAAATAGGGGTGAGAGAGTTTTGGTAACTACTCTTACTAAAAGAATGGCAGAAGATCTGGCCGATTATCTTTCAAGCAGAAAGATTAAGGTAAGATATTTACATTCTACTATAGATACATTAGAAAGAGTGGAAATACTCCGGGACTTAAGAACCGGAGTATTTGATGTGCTGGTAGGAATAAATTTACTCAGGGAAGGGTTAGACCTCCCGGAAGTATCACTAGTTGCTATACTGGATGCAGATAAAGAGGGATTCCTTAGATCAGAGATATCACTTATACAGACTATCGGAAGGGCGGCAAGGAACATAAATGGTAAAGTTATAATGTATGCCGATAGTATTACCGGTTCTATAAAAAGAGCACTAAGTGAAACCAACAGAAGAAGGGATTTACAGATTGAATATAATAAAAATCATAATATTACACCAAGAACTATAAATAAAACCATATCTGACATATTATATAGTAAAGGGATAAAAACCAGGAAGGAAGTAAAACCAGATTTTAAAGTTAGCGAAAAGGAGAGGAGATTTGGTGAGGTCAAATTACTGGATATGGATCCTTCTAAAGTTGCTACTATAATAAGTGGTCTGGAAGAAGAAATGTACCTGGAAGCAAGAGAACTAAATTTTGAAAAAGCCGCTATTATCAGGGATGAAATAAAGAGAATAAAAAAAATAACTAATATAGAAGTTAATAAATAATAATTATGAAAGAAGAAATAATAATAAAAGGTGCCAGGGAGCATAATCTTAAAAATATTAATTTAAGACTCCCAAGAAACAAATTTATAGTTTTTACAGGCGTAAGCGGTTCAGGAAAATCGTCCCTTGCATTTGATACCATTTATGCTGAAGGACAGAGAAGATATGTTGAATCACTTTCTTCTTACGCAAGACAATTTCTGGGACAGATGGAAAAACCGGATGTTGATTTAATAGAGGGCTTATCACCGGCAGTATCAATAAATCAGAAAGGAGTTTCAAAGAATCCCAGATCTACGGTAGGAACTATTACCGAGATATATGATTATCTCAGGGTTCTCTATGCCCAAATCGGAATACCTTATTGCTACCGGTGCGGAAAACTTATAACCAGACAAACAGTAGACCAAATAGTTGATAGAGTAGTGGAATTGCCTCAAGAGACGAAATTTCAGGTTCTTTCTCCAATTATAAGGGGGAGAAAAGGTGAATACATAAAAACTTTTGAAAATATAAAAAATAATGGTTATGCAAGAGTAAGAGTAGATGGTGATATTTACGAGCTTGGGAAAGACTTTGATTTAAAGTTAGATAAAAATATAAAACATGATATTGAAATCATAATTGACAGGTTAAAAATAAAACCCGATATAAAAAAAAGGCTTTCTGAAGATATTGAGCTATCACTTAAGGAAAGTGGTGGTATTGTCTATATTCAATTAATGGATTCAGGAAAGATATATAGTTTCTCGGAAAATTTTTCCTGCGTGGATTGCGGAATAGATTTTGAGGAACTTACTCCCAGAATGTTTTCTTTCAACAGTCCTTATGGGGCCTGTAGGGAGTGCAGCGGTCTGGGTATAAGCAGGGATATAGATACTGATTTAATCGTAGAACATCCAGAGTTAAGTATAATGGATGGTGCAATTCCTTTCTTTAACATGGGTTATTCAAACTATTACTCCCAGTTGATAAAAAGTCTGGCTGAAGAATATGAATTTGATCTAAACACTCCTTTTAAAAATCTTAATGAGTATATCAAAAAAACAATCTTATATGGAACTGATGGAAGAAGGATAAGAGTAAGCTATATAAATCATAAGGGTAAACTAAGGCATTATTACTTAAAATTCGAGGGTCTTGCCAATAATTTAAGCAGAAGATATCTTGAAACAGAGTCCGAAAGCCAGAGAATTAGAATAGAGAAAATGATAAGCAGCAGGCCATGCAGAGGATGTAACGGCAAAAGGCTGCGTCAGGAGAGTCTGGCAGTGAAAATTAGCTCATTATCCATATCGGATTTTTGCGAGAAGACAATAGAAGAAGGTATAGAATGGTTAAAGTCACTTAAACTGACCGAGAGAGAAAAAATGATTGGTGAGAGACTGATTAAAGAAATTATTGAACGGCTTAATTTTTTAAAAGATGTAGGGCTGGGATATCTGACTCTTGACAGGAAGTCCAGCACTCTGTCCGGGGGCGAATCCCAGAGGATAAGATTGGCCACTCAGATAGGGTCAGGCCTGGTAGGAGTTTTATATATACTTGATGAGCCAAGTATAGGCCTTCATCAGAGAGATAATAAAAAGTTAATAAATGCCTTAAAACGCCTGAGAGATCTTGGAAATACCATAATAGTGATAGAACATGATGAGGAAACCATAAGAAATTCAGATTTTATAGTTGATATAGGACCTGGTGCGGGTATCCATGGCGGAGAGATTGTATTCAGTGGAAACCTGGGAAGCATATATACCTGTGATGAATCTATAACCGGAAAGTATCTAAGCGGAGAAAAATCTATACCGATTCCAGCAGAAAGAAGAGAAGGAAGCGGTAAATATATAATCATTAAAGGTGCCAGGGAACATAATTTAAAAAATATTGATGTTCATATAGATTTGGGAAAGCTGATTGCGGTTACCGGAGTTTCAGGATCAGGTAAAAGTACGCTTGTAAATGAAATATTATACCCATCTCTTTCTAATTTGCTTATAAGAACAAAATACAGCGCAGGTGAACATGACGGTATAATCAATTATAAGAACCTGGATAAGGTAATAGTTATTGATCAATCACCAATAGGAAGAACTCCCCGCTCAAATCCGGCAACTTATACCGGTGTTTTCACCTATATCAGGGAACTGTTTTCAAAGACTCATGATTCAAGAATTAAAGGCTATAAGCCGGGTAGATTTAGTTTTAATGTGAAAGGCGGAAGATGCGAATCCTGTAATGGGGATGGACTTATAAAAATAGAGATGCATTTTCTTCCCGATATCTATGTACCATGTGAAGTTTGCAAGGGAAAGAGATTTAACCGTGAAACTTTAGAGATAAGGTATAAAGGGAAAAATATCGATGATGTTTTAAATATGACTGTTGAAGAGGCCATGAATTTTTATGGGAATATTCCAAGGATTAGCAAGAAACTGGAATTAATTAATGATGTTGGACTGGGATATATTAAGTTAGGCCAGTCTTCTACGACATTATCAGGAGGAGAAGCACAGAGGGTTAAACTTTCTACTGAACTTTCAAAAAAAAGTACTGGAAATACTTTATATCTGCTGGATGAGCCCACTACCGGCCTTCACTTTGATGATATAAGTAAGCTGCTGGCAATACTGAAGAGATTGGTAGATGCGGGAAATACCGTATTGGTAATAGAACACAATATCGAAGTAATAAAAACTGCTGATTATATCATAGATCTCGGTCCTGAAGGAGGAAATAAAGGGGGAAGAATTATTGCCCGGGGTACTCCCGAAGAAGTAGCGGAAAATAGAAATTCCTATACCGGAAAATTTCTAAAGATGTATATGAATAAAAATTTGGTTAAGGAAAAGCTGTATGGATACGAAAACAGTAGATAAAAGAATAAATGAAGATATTTGCGAAGAGTATAAAATGAAAGAACTATTAAAGATACTGCCAAAGAAATCAGGAGTATATATCTTTAAAAATTCCAGTGGCAGAATTATCTATATTGGTAAGGCAAAAAATATTTACACCAGGGTAAAAAGCTATTTTCAGGATAGAAGCAGTAACTTTTTATATGCGAAACCTCTGGATTTTTCTAAAAAGATTAAATCCATAGACTATGTAGTTACGGATAATGAAACAGAAGCATTAATCCTTGAAGGTAATTTAATTAAGAAAAATAAACCAAAATACAACATAGATTTAAAAGACGATAAGTCATATCCGTTTATTGCTGTTACAGACAGAGAAAGATTCCCGAGAGTTTTTATAACCAGAGATAGGAGTATTAAGGGTGCAAAGTATTTTGGGCCATATACTGATACCGGAGCCGTAAGGAAAACTCTTGAATATTTAAGAAAAATATTCCATGTAAGAGATTGCAAGAAAGCAAGACCGGGGAAAGGTGCAAACATACCCTGTCTTAACTATCATATTAAATTGTGCTCTGCTCCATGTACAGGTAATGTTTCTGAGGAAGAATACCGTAAAAATATTGACTTTATAATATTGTTTTTAAAGGGAAAAGACAAAACTATTATTGACAGACTAAAGGAAAAAATGGAGCAATATTCAAAGAATAGAGAATTTGAAAAAGCGGCAGAAGTGAAAAATAAAATAGAGAACATAAATAAACTTTATAAAGACCAGAAAATATTTTTCCCGGGTGAAAGTAAATGGGATTTCATATCTACTGCCAGAAGCGAAGAGGATGCAGTTATAAGTTTATTTACTTATAGAGAAGGAATACTGGCTGTTATCAATAATTTTACTATAAATAATGCTGGATATCTTAGGGATGGGGGAATTTTATCAGGTTTTATTGAAAAGTATTATGCAGGTATTGACAATATTCCATCTAAGATTTTTTGTCCTCGAGAGATTGAGAATACAGAATTGATATCAAAGTGGCTGACTGAAAGGAAAAATAAAAAAGTTGAGATAATGGTTCCAAAGATTGGTGAAAAGAAAAAAATAATGGAGATGGTGGTTAGAAATTCAAAATTATATCTGGAGAAAAAAAAGTTTGAGAAAGATATCGGGTATAGTAAAATTTATAAAGATTTTATTAGATTAAAAGAAGTTCTTGGACTGATGAACATTCCAGGAAGAATAGAATGTTTTGATATTTCAAATCTAAAAGATTCATTTCCTGTTGGATCAATGTCTGTTGCTTTAAATGACAGGCTACTGACTGATGATTACAGGTGTTTTAAGATAAAAGAAGTCACCGGCCAGGATGATTGCAGAATGATAAACGAAGTAGTCTTAAGAAGGTTAAGGTATCTGGAAGGCGGGGAAATGAAAAAAGGAAACAGTTTCTATATAAAGCCCGATTTAATAGTAATAGATGGAGGAAAAGCACAATTCAATACTATAAAGAAATTATTAAATGAAAAACAAATACCTGGTATAGATATCATAAGTATAGCAAAAAAAGAAGAGATAGTATTTTGCAGTAAATATCCTGATGGAATTAAACTTAATCTAAGTGATAAATATATGCGAATTCTTATAAAGGTTAGAGATGAAGCCCACCGGTTTGCCGTGAAATATCACAGACGTTTAAGGGATAAGAATATGACCAGTTCTATACTGGATGGGATAAAAGGTATAGGAGAAAAAAAGAAAAAATATATTTTTGAAAATATAAGTTCAATCGAAGAATTGAGGAGTAAGACGATAAAGGATTTAAGGAATTTAAAAGGTTTAAATTACAAAGATGCAACTATTATATATAATAGTATCCACAGATAAGGTATAAGGTGGTAAATTTGTTAAAATGGGCCTTAGACTGGGTGATACTAACTTTTTCGATAGCAGTTGCTTCTTATTTTTTACCATTTATATACATATCAGGAGATACTACATGGGATAGATTCAAGATTGCTTTTCTGGCTGGTCTTCTTCTGGGTTTATTTAATCTACTGGTCAGGCCTATCGTAAGGATTTTGTCTCTGCCCATTAATATTTTAACACTGGGGCTTTTTAATATTATTATAAATGCAAGCATGTTGTGGATTGTGGATTTAATTATTAAGGGACTGGAAATAAAAGGATTCTGGGGGTACGTCTGGAGTTCTATAGTTATCAGTATTATCAGTATAGTGGTTTCCAAAATTATTTTCTTTAGAGAAAAAAAAGATAAAAAAGATTAAAATAGTATATGTTTTAAATATAAGTTCTGATATCCTGAAAAATGGAAATTATGAACAGTAAAAAAGAAAAACCAGATAGTAAAATAAAAATAGTGATAATTACCGGCCTATCCGGAGCAGGAAAAACGGAAGCCCTTAAGTATTTTGAGGATGCAGGCTATTATTGCATAGATAATTTGCCTGCTCGCCTTTTATTAAATCTTATCGATCATTTCTCTATTGGAGAAAGGAATATTAATAATATAGCCTTTGCCATAGATTTAAGAAGCGGATTTTTTTTTGATGAAATATATAAAACACTGGATGAGCTTAAAAAGAGGAAAATAGAATATAGGATTTTATTTTTGGAAGCATCAAAGAGCGCGATTATAAAAAGATATTCCTTAACCAGAAGAAAGCACCCGTTAGTTGATAACGGTGATCTTGGGAATGGAATTGGAAGAGAAATTGAGAAAATGAGCAGACTAAGAGAAATAGCCGATGTGGTAATAGACACTACTTTAATGGACTCAAAAGAGCTGCGGATGACTATAGCAGATAGTATGATTAGTGATGTAGAAAAGATTAAACTTTTACAGATATCTATTACTTCATTTGGGTATAAATACGGTATACCTGTAAGTATGGACATTGTAATGGATGTTAGATTTCTGCCAAATCCATTTTATAACGAGGAATTAAAAGACCTGGATGGAAAAAATGATAAAGTGATTAATTTTGTCTTATGCCGGGAGGAAACAAAGAAATTTTTAAGTATGTTTGAAAAGATGCTGGACTTTTTAATACCAAATTATATTGCAGAGGGTAAGAGTTATTTAGGGATAGGTATAGGCTGCACAGGTGGAAAACACCGTTCGGTGGTTTTATCTGAAAAGCTATATGAATATTTAAAATTAAATGGTTATTCTGTTAAAGTTTTCCATAAAGATATTGATAAAAAAGACTAATTTTATTTAAAATAACTTGCATTTTCATAACTTGCAGGAGATATTTTTTATGAAAATACACTTTATTGATTTGCTTAAATTTGTTAAAATTACACGGTTTATATTTAATTAGAAAATATAAAATATATTTTATATTTACATAAAATATATTTAGTATTAAAAATCAAGTTTTATCAAAGGGAGAATACAATGACAATAAAAGTAGGAATTAATGGGTTTGGAAGAATAGGCAGGCAGTTCTTAAGGGCAAAATTAAAGTATGATAAAGATAATAATATGGATATTGTAGGTATCAATGATCTTTATGACCCAAAAACTCTTGCCCATCTTCTGAAATATGATTCAATATATAGGACTCTGGATGCTGAAATCAGAGCTGGAAGTGACTACATAGAAGTCAATGGAGTAAAGATAAAAATTACCGCCGAAAAGGATCCGGAACTCCTTCCGTGGAAAGCTCTGGGAGTTGATGTTGCTCTGGAATCTACGGGGATATTCACAACAAGGGAAGGCGCTAACAAGCACTTAATTGCAGGAGCAAAAAAAGTAATAGTAACTGCGCCAAGCAAAAAAGGTGGGGCAGATATCACTATAGTACTGGGGGTAAATCATAATAGTTATAACAAGCAGGAACATAATATAATTTCAAACGCATCCTGCACCACAAATGCGCTTGCGCCGTTATGCAAGGTGATTCACGATAATTTTGTTATAAAAAATGGTATTATGACTACCATACATGCATATACTAATGATCAAAAAATTCTGGATCTGCCTCATAAAGATTTAAGAAGAGCCAGAGCAGCCGCTTTATCAGCTATACCTACATCAACCGGTGCCGCCAGCGCAATAGGTCTGGTAATTCCAGAATTAAATGGTAAGCTGGATGGCCTGGCAGTCAGGATACCAATACCTGTTGGTTCATTGGTTGATTTAACTGTAGAAGTAGAAAAGGAATGTTCAGTTGAAGATGTAAATAACGCTTTTAAAAATGCTTCACAAAAGCCGGAGTTTAAAGGAATTCTAAGGTATTGTGAGGATCCGATTGTATCCGCAGATATTATTGGTGATGCTTATTCTACAGTTTTTGATGCCCTAAGTACTTTCAAACAGGGAAATCTGGTAAAAGTTTTATCCTGGTATGATAATGAGTGGGGATATTCAAGTAGACTGTATGATTTAGTAAATTATATTATGAAATAAATAATAATATAAACTTAAATAAAAAATAACCGGGGTCTAGTGACCTCGGTTATTTATGAAATAAGGCTTTGGTGGTAAAAATGTTTAATAAAAAAACAATAGAAGATATTGATGTGCATAATAAAAAAATACTGGTAAGGGTAGATTATAATGTTCCTCTGGATAGCGAATTGAATATTACCGATGATACCAGAATAAAGCTATCGCTGCCGACCATAAACTATCTTATTGGAAATAACTCAAAGATTATTCTAATGTCTCATTTAGGAAGACCAAAGGGAGCGGTTGAAGATAAATTCAGACTGGATCCTGCAGCAAAAAGGCTGGAACAATTAATAGGTAAGAAAGTCAAAAAATTTGACCAGATTTACTCCGGGGAGATTAAAGAATACATAGATAATGAAATGGATTATGGCGAAATCGTAATGCTTGAAAATCTGAGATTTGACCCAGGCGAAAAAGCAAATGATGATGAATTCTCAAAATTACTTTCATCCCTTGCGGATATCTATGTTGACGATGCTTTCGGTGCTGCGCACAGGGCGCATGCATCTGTTGTCGGAGTAACTAAATACCTTCCGGCAGTAGCTGGATTTCTAATGAAGAGGGAATTTGAAGTTTTAACGTCTCTTCTGGAGTCACCACAAAGACCTTTTATAACTATTCTCGGAGGGAGTAAGGTTTCGGATAAAATAAAGGTCATAAGAAATCTACTGGGTAAAGTGGATAGTCTGATATTAGGTGGAGGAATGACTTATACTTTCTTAAAATCAAAGGGATATGAAATAGGCAAATCAATTTGTGAAGACGATCAGATCGACTTTGCAAAAGAAATGCTTGCTCTTGCTAAAAAGAATAATGTTAACCTAATGCTGCCTATAGACATTATGATTGCGAAAGAATTTGATAGCGATGCGGAGAAAAAACTAGTATCCATACAATCAATACCGGTAGACTGGATGGGGCTTGATATTGGGGATAAAAGTATAGAATTGTTTAAAAAAGAAATTTCAAATGCCAGAACCATTTTCTGGAATGGTCCCTTAGGTGTTTTTGAATGGGATAATTTTGCAAATGGAACAAGAAGTATTGCTAATACCATTGCCGAAAGCCAGGCAGTAACTGTAGCAGGCGGCGGGGATACACTGGCAGCATTGAAAAAATATAATCTATCCTCAAAATTTTCACATGTTTCAAGTGGCGGGGGAGCCGCCATGGAACTCCTGGAAGGTAAGCAGTTACCTGGTATCGTATCTCTTTTAAATAAATAACTGGAAATAATCAAATAGTCTTGAAAGGAATTATAAGAATGAGAAAGCCTTTTATAGCAGGTAACTGGAAAATGAATATGACCCATTTGCAAGCAATAAACTTTATCCAGGACCTTAAATATAAATATAATAATAAAAATAATTGTGAAGTAGCGGTATGCCCACCTGCAACAGCCTTAAAGAGTGTAAAAACAATAATTGACAGTGATAATCTTGATATTAAGCTTGGTGCCCAGAATATGTATTACCAGTCCAGCGGTGCATTTACGGGAGAAATTTCACCGGAAATGCTTAAAGCACTGGGTGTCGAATATGTGATAATAGGACATAGTGAGAGAAGACAGTATTTTGGTGAGACCAATAAAAGCGTTAATAAAAAAGTGAGTGCCGCTTTTAACTCCGGCTTAAAACCCATTATGTGTATTGGTGAGTCATTAGAAATAAGAGAAAGCGGCAGAGCTGAAGAATTTGTTCTAAATCAACTTAAAGAATGTCTTGGTGGTATTGATGAAGAAAATATTTCTTATCTCACAATAGCCTATGAGCCAATCTGGGCAATTGGTACCGGTAAAAATGCGACATCGAAAGATGCAAACGATATGTGCCTGTCTATAAGAAGAAAATTAGAAGAACTCTTTAGTAAAAAGATTTCCGGGATTATAAGAATACAATACGGTGGAAGTGTCAAACCCTCTAATATTTCAGAACTTATGAACATGTCAGATATTGATGGAGCATTGGTCGGCGGCGCAAGTCTTGAAGTTGATGATTTTTTAGCAATAATTAATTATTAGGATAGAAGTGACACGTAGAACTGGAAGAATAGAATCAATTTGCTTGATAATATTAGATGGCTGGGGCCTTTCCAGCCAAATTGAGGGTAATGCTATCCGACTTGCCAAAACCCCAAATATGGATAATTATTTTAATATTTACCCGAATACCAGATTGAATGCATCAGGAGAAGCAGTAGGTCTTCCGGAAGGTCAGATGGGCAATTCAGAGGTAGGTCATCTGAATATTGGAGCTGGAAGAGTTGTATACCAGGAATTTACAAGAATAAATAAAGAAATAAATAATGGTAATTTTTTTAAAAATAAAGTATTAACTGGAGCTATTGAAAATGTGAATAAAAATGATAGCAGCCTTCATCTTATGGGACTGGTATCAGATGGAGGCGTACACAGCCATATCAAGCATCTGGAAGCATTGATTGATCTTGCAGGCAGAAAAAAAATAAAAAATTTATTTATACATGCATTTCTTGATGGAAGAGATGTTCCTCCCAGGAGTGCAGTGCCTTATCTAAATGAGGTAGATGATTATTTAAAAAATAAAGGTATCAGTGGGCAGATTGCTACAGTCAGCGGAAGGTATTACAGCATGGACAGGGATAATAGATGGGAAAGGATTAAGAAAAGCTATGATAATCTGGTATATAGGAATGGGAAAAAGTTTAAAACAGCTGCCAGTATTGTTGAATCATCCTACAGTAATAATGTGGATGATGAATTTGTTATTCCGTCTATAGTTGAAAGTAAGGATGAAGAAAAAGCAAAAATCAAGTCAGGTGATTCTATAATATTCTTTAATTTCAGAGCTGATAGGGCAAGGCAGATTACAGGAGCATTTATAAGCAAGAGCTTTGATAAATTTGATAGAGGCGAAAGACCGCCAAAAGTCCACTTTGTATGTATGACTCAATACGATAAGGAATTCAACACCCCGGTAACATTTCCATCTGTAGAAATTAAAAATACTCTGGGAGAGGTTATATCAAATAACAGTTTAAAACAATTAAGAATTGCTGAAACCGAAAAGTATGCTCATGTCACTTTTTTCTTTAATGGTGGTGTTGAAAAACCATTTGAAGGTGAGGATAGGATATTAATTCCTTCGCCAAAAGTTGCAACCTATGAATTGAAGCCGGAAATGAGCGCCTTCGAAGTTACTGATACTGTGATAGGTAAAATTAGATTAAGTAAATATGATGTAATAATATTGAACTACGCAAACCCTGATATGGTGGGCCATACCGGCCATATTGATGCTGCAATAAAAGCTGTTGAAACAGTAGACAGATGTGTGGGAAGAGTAGTGGAAGAATTAAATAAGAATGGAGGGGTGGCATTAATAACAGCGGATCACGGAAATGCTGAAGAAATGATAAGTCGTGTTAGTGGAAAAGTCATAACTGCTCACTCAACATCACCGGTACCTTTTGTAACCTGTAGAACGGAAGTAAAGTTGAGAGATGAAAATAACGACTTTAAATTAAGCGATATTGCGCCTACGATATTGGATTTCTTAAAAATAAATAAACCAAAAGAAATGACAGGTAAATCTCTTTTACGGAATTAAGTTTTTATATCGCAGAAGAGGTTTTATAATGGCTTTTGTAATAAAATGTATTTTTTATGTATTGATTATAAGTTTTTTGATAAAATATAGGCCAGAAGCCTATTTGAAGTTTATTAAAATGTAGGAGGAAATAAAAAGATGGGTTCTATTTTAATGAATATTCTGTTTGCGATTCATGTAGTTGCCTGCCTGGGAATAATACTGTTAATTTTGTTACATGCAGGGAGAGGAGGAGGTATTTCTGGTTTGTTCTCCGGAATGGTGGAAACTTTCGATGGCGGGGGAATCGTAGAAAAGAATCTTGACAGAATTACAATTATACTGGGTTTGGTTTTTACGGTTACTACTATAATATTGTTTGTTTTTTTATAAACTTGTAGAAATTGAAGGATTATTCAAAACGAAAGGAGGGCTTTATATAAGAAGCTTTGTAATGTAAATATAGGATAAAAAGGAGGCTTTGGTGAAGAATTATAAAAAGTTAACGGTAGTGATTGCGGTATTCATAGTTGTTGTATTTATAGGAGCTATGTTCGCAGGATGTAAGGGAAAGGCAGCTGCTACTCAGGTTATGAGGCTACATATCGTTGAGCCGGTATCCCTGGATCCTCCAAATGCTTATGAAAGTGAAGGAATTCAGGTAATAAGGCAATGCTGGGATGGTCTTATAGATTGGGATCCGGATACCTATGAACCAATACCTGAATTAGCAGAAAGTTGGGAAATAAGCGATGATGGCCTTGTTTACACCTTCCATTTAAGGAAAGGCGTTAATTTTCACAGCGGCAGAGAGTTAAAGGCCGAAGATTTTGTTTATTCATGGTCGAGGGTGGCTAATAAAGATACAGCTTCTTATCTTGCCTATCATTTGCTTCCAATCAAGGGTTATGATGAATGTCAGGCTGGAACAGCTACTGTTCTGGAAGGAGTAAAAGCTCTTGACGATTATACACTTGAGGTGACCTTAAAAGAGCCATATGCAGACTTTTTAACTACTTTAGGTCATGATGTATTTTATCCTGTAGCAAAGGAAGACATTGAAGAGTGGGGAGATGAATATACCGAACATATTAATGGTGTAGGTCCATTTGAATTCGTTAAATGGGAGCATGATCAGTATATAGACCTTGTTAGAAATGATGACTACTGGGGTGAAAAAGCTAAACTCGATGCTGTTAAATACGTTATAATAGCTGATGAAGACACTGCATTTTTGGAATTTAAAGCCGGTAATCTCGAGTATACCCAGATCCCTGTTGGAAAAATTACAGTTACAAAAGAAGATCCACAATATAAAGACGGTGTAATAATTAAGCCATTTTGGGCTTTGTATTACTATGGATTTAATTTAAATGCCGAGCCATTTAAGGATAATATTGCACTGCGTGAGGCCATAAGCTATGCTATAGACAGGCAGAATATCTGTGATGTAATAAGTGAAGGTGTACCTTCAACTGCTACAGGATTTGTTCCGCCAGGAATTCCAGGATTTCAGGAGAATGCTTCAGATTTTGTATATGATGTTGAAAAAGCGGAAGCAAAACTAATTGAAGCAGGATATCCGGGTGGAGAGGGACTGCCAACATTAGAATTTGGATTTAATACAGGTGCCGGTCATGAACAAATAGCCGAAGCAATTCAGGCTGATCTTAGCGAAATTGGAGTAAACGTAAACATAACCGGTTATGAGTGGGGAACAATGCTTGAAAAGGCTCAGGCAGGTGAAATAGTATTTTACAGACTGGGTTGGGTAGCAGATTATCCTACAATGGATAATTTCCTATTCCCATTATTCTATTCGGAATCCAGTGATAATTATGGCCAGTATAATAATCCGGATGTAGACCAGCTACTTCTTGAGGCAAGGAGTACCCTGGATGAAGATGAAAGGATTGCAAAATATAGAGAAGTTGAAAATATGATTCTTGAAGAAAGTGCTTTTGCAAACATTTACTGGTATGGAACAAGAAGGATAGTACAGTCATATGTTAAAGGATTTGTGCTGAATAACATGGAAAATTATGATTTAAGTACAGTATGGCTGGAGAAATAAAAAGAGATAGATAGATTGAATATACAGTCTGGAGATTAAATTAAAAAATACAGCCTACATCCAATAAAGATGTAGGCTGTATATATATCAAGAAGAGATTTGTTATTTTAGAAAAAAATATTTAAAATGCTGTATTTTATAATAAGAAGAATTTTGCAGATAATCCCGGTTATTATCGGAGTTACATTGATCCTTTTTACTTTGATGTATATTATCCCTGAAGATCCTGCAAAACTAATTCTTGAAAAAGGTGCTACACCTGAGGCGCTTCAAAACTTAAGGGAAAAAATGGGTATTGATAAGCCTGTTTATGTTCAGTACTGGAGATATATAAAAAAATTAGCCAAGGGCGATCTGGGAACTTCATACCGGTACAGGCGTTCAGTTAATGGTATTCTTGCGGATCATTATCCTAATTCAATAAAATTAGCCCTGGCAGCTATCATAATTGAGATTGTTATTGGAATATTTGCAGGAATTGTATCTGCGGTTAAAAAATATAGTTTCTGGGATGTGCTGGTCACTGTTTCAACAACAATTGCTGTCTGTGTACCCGTATATTGGCTTGGCATGATGCTG
>Ga0256868_10000429_pt1 | contig 24743 bp, 20 predicted proteins | sample RVTome_13_FD_187341 | JGI IMG/M metagenome (GOLD analysis project Ga0256868, IMG submission 187341) | Soil microbial communities from uranium-contaminated site in the Upper Colorado River Basin, Wyoming, United States - RVT92D227 HiSeq ...
ACGGCGCCCGAGAGGTTTCCGTCTTTCTCTGGTCGTTCTTCCCGTCATGGCTCCGACTACCTGAGGGTCGACGCCGAGGTGCTTGTCGCCGGCGTTCCGATCGTCTGCCTGGGGATCAACCACATGCAGAGGTCGCCCTCCCGTAGCTCCCTTGCCTGGAGCCCCCGAGAACGGAGCCGGTCGACCGCGGTGCGGTAAACCTCTTCCGGCGCGAGGATGAGGGTGGCGTTGGCGCAGACCGACTGCACCCGATCGAGCAGGTCGGTGGGCCATGACTCCTCGGGGTGGGCGAGGTCCTCGCGCAACCCCGCGTCCAGCATGTGGCCCTCCGCACCTTCGTCGCGCCTGGTTCGCTCGAGAAGGCCGAGCTCGATCCACGCGCGCTGTCTGTGGTCGATGAGCGCGCCGACCACGACCGGACCGGGCACCTGCTGGGTCGCGGCGAGAACACGACGCTGCTCCCCGCCGTCCACCTCCTGACGGAGGACCACCGAGCCCGTTCCGACCAGCAGCAGCGCGGCGAGCACCCAACCCAAAGCGGCCCGCACTCGACGCGAAACGCCGAGGCGGCCCACCGCGCCACCCGCTTCGACGACACCGAGGGCGGTCCAGACGATCAGGGGCACGACGCTGACCACGATGCGGTGAGCGTCGAGCCTGGTGGTGAGCAGCACCGGGGCAACGCTGACTCCGAACCAGGCGAGCAGCACCGCATGCCTCCACTCACGAAAACGGCGGAGCGAGAGCGCGGCGCCCAGGAGCGTAAAGACCGCGAAGGGGGCAAAGTACGGCTTGATCGGGGGCGGGTCGTCGAATATTCGCTGGTCGGAGCTCTCGATCAACTCAAAAGGCGAGAGGAGTCGGTCGAGCTGGGGAACGGTCACCGCGAGGACCTTGAAGGCGACCTCGAACCGATCCGCAGTCGAGACCTGGTCCAACGTCAGCTGCCGATCCGGGTTTCGTTGGGCCGCGTTGGGCCCGTCGGGGAAGAGACCGATCCCGACGGCCCATGCCTTGAGCGCGTTGAAGGCTGGAACCTCGCGTGTCAGATAGTCGCGGATATAGTCGGGCTGCTTCAGCATCGTGAAGAGCTGCTCACCGCGGGCGTGGAGAAAGGACCGCTGCGCGCCGAGCGCGAACTGCGCGACCACGACCCCTGCGATCACGACGCCCAGGCCCGCGAAAGCGGCCAGCGACCGCCAGAGCCGGCGCCGGAACGCCACCAGCAGCGAGGGCACCAGTGAGAACAGGAGCACGAGGGCTACCAGGCGACCGGGCGAGTAGTGGAGAGTGGCGAGGAAGAGCGCCAGGCCGGCGACGGGGCCGATCCACAACGCCGGGGCTTCGGCCCGAACGAGACGTCCGGTTGCCAGCGCCGCGACCACGCAGAAGAGCAGCGTGGCGGCCAGGGATGTCCCGTACTTGCCGTAAAGCACCACGTACGTGTTGAGGGCGCCGACCAGTGCGGCGGCCGCACCGGCCGCAGGTCCGAAGTGGCGATGCACGAACGCCCAGAGGGCGACCACGAGGAGCGCCGCGGCGAGCGTCGCGAACACTCGTAGTGAGAGAGTCGAAAAGCCCCCCCACCTCATCAGCGTGTAAGTTGGTGCGCCGTAGAGCAGCGTTTCCTGGCCGTTGCTGACCAGCCCCTCGTTCCAGGCGAGGGTCCTCGCCGCGTACGTGGCCGGTCCGACGTCGGCGTAGAACGACTGGCCGAACCCCTCGGTGACGGGGGACTCCCAGACCAGGGTGGACGACGCAAACGTCGCCAGGCGCCAGGTCAGCAACGCACCGGTGAGAAGGAGCGCCACGACCAGGCACGTGCGCCAGGGCGGCCGCAGGGGCGACGGTTCGGCCGGGTGCGCCCCTTCAGCCGCACCGAACCCGCGCCGGTGGTCGAGGGCGAGGTGGACGACCAGCAGCGTCACCACCACAGCCATCACACCCAGTTGCGGCCCCAGCGTAGTGAGCCCTCCATGCGTGCGGGCCCACACAGCGGTCGTGGCGGCGACCAACGCTAGGATCAGTGGGGTGAGCCGGGTCAGGTCGCGGCGGGGTCCCCCGAGGCCCCGGACGATCGAGATCACAGCTCCGATCACCACGACGAGAAGCACCAGGTCGACGACCGGAACGCGGGCGAGGAGAGCGGCCGGCTCCCCGAGAACGTTCGCGCTCACGGCGTGACCCTCTCCGCGTGACCGCGAGGAGCGCCCGCATTTCCCGCCGCGTCGTCGATCCTCCCGGGCGTCGAAGGCTCGGGGGCGCTGCCCCTCGGTGATGGCTTCGGGTTCCGCGGGCTGCGGACGGGCGCCCTGCGCGTCGGGGAGGGCGATGGGGAGGCGAGCTGGCGGGTGCCGACACCGAGCACCGCCACCTGGCCGTCGATGTCCGAGACCAGGAGCTGGCCGTCTGTCGGCCGAAAAGCGAGGCCCGACGGCCTCTTCAGCTCAACGCCGGACACGTCCCTCGCGCCGATGGTGCGGAGGAGTCTGCCGGCGGGGGAGTAGGCCCTCACCTGGCCCGCGAGCGGCACGGTCACCCAGATCGTGCCATCGTCAGCGAGCGCGACGTAGGGCTCGGAGAACACCTCCCGGCGCCACCCCGGGACATCGAAGGCGCTCTCGAAGGCACCGTCGCGGTCGAAGACCTGCAGGCGGCCGTTGCTGTTATCGCAGACGAACACGCGCCCGAAAGCGTCCACCCCCACGCCTCCCGGCTCGTACAGCTCTCCGGGTGCGTTCCCCTTCTTGCCCCACTCCGCCTCCCTTACACCCTCGGGTGAGAAGCGCACAATGCGGTTGTTCCCGGTGTCGGCGACGTACACGCGCCCGTCGCGGTCTACCGCGATACCGCGCGGGCCGAAGAACTCCCCCTGCCACTGCCGGAGCGGCTTGCCCTCCTGGTCGAAGACCTGGACACGGCCGTTCCAGGTGTCCGCCACGTACACGTTGCCGTCGGGTCCGACCGCCACCCCGCACGGGTCCTGAAAGTCGCCGACCCCGTCCCCGCGCTTGCCCCAGGCGGCCAGAGGCTTGAGATGGCCGTCGAGCTTCTGGATGCGGCAGTTGCCGAAGTCCGCAACGTAAAGGTTGCCCGCCGGGTCGCACGCGAGTCCACGGGGCTGCCGTAGCACCCCCACCCGGTCCTGAGCAGGCTCGACTTCCCGCGTTTCTCCCGCAGGCCCCTCCGTCTCCGGGGCCTCCGGGAGGCGCTCGACCACGGCCACTGGGGCCGCGCCCTGGAAAGTGCCGTTGACTGCAAAGATCGTCACCGCTGGGTTCTCGTACAGCGTGGTCAGCAGGTTCTTGCACTTCCTGAAGTTGGGCAGGTTTCCGCCGGCGTACGTCTGGCGCTCCAGCGGGCCCACATACACGAGCGCGGTGTGGTACTTGGCAAGCGCAGCGGCCACCGCCCCTTCGTCGCTTGAGGTGTAGACGGTCTGGACGTCAGCCTTGCGGCGGTTGATCTCGCTCCACCCGTGGCCGCGCTGATAGACGTGATAGTCCCACCCGAGGACGATGGGGAGGCCCGTGTTCATGCTGACCCGGCTGTACTCGCCGTAGGAGGGCCCGTACGCCTCGACGAGCACCGGGATCCCCGCGATGTTCCGGTTGAGCCAGTCGAAAGCCGCCTTCTCCAGGGGGGCCTTGGTTCCCAGGTACGCGGTGCCGTCGAGGGTGAAACGCGGTCCCTCGGCGTGGCGGTGGGTAACCGCGCCGTAGGCCCCCGAGAGAGCCGTGAAGAGCCCCACGGCCACGGCCGCGAGCGAGACGATCCGCCACACACGGGCCCACTGGCCCGTCCATTGGGCCGGACGCACGAGCGCGCACAGCACGACGGTGGCCGAGAGTCCCAGCAGGAACCACGCCTCGAGGTAGAACTTGAAGAGCGTGTTCATGCGATCCCAGACGAACACGAACTCGCAGCCGGCGATCAGCGCGAAGGCAAACGTGGCAAGTATGAGCGCCAACCGGTAGCGCTCGGGTGTGCGGCGGTGGAGGGCCAGATACAGCGCGAAGAGGAACAAGGCAAGTGCAAGGGTACGGACCGACTCAGCCTGCCGGACCGTCAGCGAGGCAAGCGCGCGCAGGTCTAGCAACGAGAGTCCGAGGCAGACCGCAACGCCCGCCATCGCGAGACGCTGTCCCCGACCGAGGGGGAGGCCCTCGGGTGCCATCGAGCGCTGCCAGACCACGAAGAAAAGGGGTACGAGGAGAATCAGGAACATGCCGAAAATCGTGAGGACGTCGGTGGGGTGAGCGTAGGGCCCGACCTCGCGTCCCCATTGCCTGGCGGGAAGCGCGAAGTGGCGCCAGAACGGCCGGTAGAGCAGCAACGCGCCGCCGATGACCACGAGGCTCGGGAACACGACCGCCGCCACGCCCCTGCGCGCGAGCCGAACGAGGCCGCCGGGCGTGTGGTGCGCGAGCCAGTCGAGGCACAGCACGAACAGGAGGAGCGCGATGTAGGTCGGCATGCTCCACCCGTTGGTTACCGTGATCGCGCCGAACACCAGGGCGGCGACCGCCAGCAGCGCCAGCGAAGCCAGGCGGGGGCGCTGCGCCGTCGGCTCCGCGCGCCGACCGACCCACAGCAAAACAAGACAGACGAAGGCGACGGCCCATGGCATCACCAGCACGTGGGCGTGCAGGTCGGCGAAGGTGAAGCTCCAGAACGGGTACTCGTTGATGGTGTTGGGGACGACCCGCGAGGTGGCCCAGAAGTAATCGAAGTTGACCGCCTTGCGCGTGATGAGCTCGCGCACGCCCGAGAGGTTTCCGGCAAACGACGTGAGGAGCACCGCCGTGGCGCCGACGCGCCAGCTCCGGCCGAGCACGGTCCCGGCGGCGAAAAGGGCGGCGGCGGTGAGGCCGGCCATCAACGCGATTCCGAGGTTGAACATGAGGGCGGGCTGGATGGCCAGCGCCTTGCCGACCGCAGCGACCGCAAAGTGGCCGAAGTACGTGTAGATGAGGGGCGAGCCTGCGAACCAGGGTTCCGGCGGCGGCATGACCGTGCTGCGGTAGAGCGTATTGAGGAACGAGAAATCCATCGGCTTCTCGCCCCAGTAGATTTCGGGGTTGAGGGTGCGGAGGGCGAGGAAGAACGCGAACGTCCCCCAGACCACGACCTCCGTGGCGATTAGCTCCACGCACGGGACCGGAGCGTCACGGTTGTGGCGGTAGGCGAGCCAACCAAGGGCCCCAAGCACGAGCACGGTACCGATCAGGACGGGCTGCGTAAACGGGAGGCCCAGGACTCCCGCAGCCAGCCAGGGAACGTACGCAAAGACGAGAACCCCTGTGACCTTGCCGAGCGCATAGAGCCCGGCGCGGGGAGGGAGCAGCAACCTGAGCGCCGCAAAGGCAGAGAGGCCTAGCACCTCGACCAGCAGGACGCAGAGAAGCGTGGCGAGCAGCGACGAGCGGACCGCGCCGAGGTCCTCGCCTCCCGCCGGCGCACCGGCGCGGGCGAGCAGCAGGTCCGAGCGCGAGAGCGGCCGCGACGGGAGGCCTCTCCGGACCTTGTTTTCGATCGTCTCGGCGGTTGGGTGATCGACGTTTCGAAAGATCACGGCCTTCGGGTGGTCGTATACGGAGAACGACTCGTCGGCCAGCTCCGTCGGCAGCTCGACCCCGAGCAATCCGGGGCGCGAGCTGACGTCCTTGACGAGGGCGTATCCCAGATCTCCCGCGAACAGTGCGCGGAAGAAGTTGTTCGTGAGTGGGTACCTCGACGGCGCGCGGGTCACCGCGCCGTAGAGGCGCTTGGTCTGGAGGACGACGTAGTCCGAAGAGGCGACCTCGCTGGCCAGGCGCGCGATCTTTCCCGGCTCGTCCGGGTCGTAGAACGGGAATGTCGAAACCCGGAAGCTCTCCGGAGACCGGCCGGGTAGTGGCAGGGGGAACCCCTCGTCCCAGTCCTGGGTGAGGACCTTCGAGCCCGGGGCGACGTGGCTGTAGAACCACTCCGAGGCGGTGACGGTGGAGTGCGGGCGAGTGTAGATCCCGAGGAAGGCGAGCAGGTAGAGCACGGTACCCGCGACGACCGTCCCGCGCGCCCAGCGGCCGGCCCGGGAGCGCTCCGCCCACCCTTGGAGCCAGGCCGCGCCCCAGAGGACGAGCATCGGGTAGATCGGCAGCAGGTAGCGCAGGAACTTGACGTCGAAGGAAACGGTCACTGCGAAGAACGGCACGACCCAGGTGAGCAGGATCCAGTCTGCGGCCGGGATTCTCCTGCCCTTCACGCGCAGCCGCCGGACCGTTCCGACCAGCGCGGCCAGGCCGAGCAGGGGACCCATCCCCCACAGCACCATCTCGCGGAGGTCGTATACGACCTTCGGGACGCCAACGTATTGGTTGGTGTAGGGAAACAACCCGGCGTGCCTGACCATCTGGCTCTGCTCGAGGACGTCGCGCAGGTAGGTTCGGGCTTCAAGCAGCGCGTACGGTTCGCCCACGGCGAACGCCGCAAGCGCGCAGACGGACGCGACCGCCAGACCGCGCAACGCGCGGCCGAGACCCCTGTCGCTGCGCCAGCGCAGGAAGGCCGCCACGACGAGCGGGAGGACGAGGGGCAGGGCACTGAACTTCGTGGCCACGGCAAAGCCGACCGCGATGCCTGCGCCCGCAAAGGTTCGCAGACCACGTCCCTCGGCGATGCCGATCATGAAGGCGAGTGCCGCGAGGACGAGGAAGGTGAGCGGCACGTCGTTGGTGGCGAAGTGGGAGTTCTGGACGTGCAACACGGTCACGGCCAACAGGGACCCCGCGAGGAGCCCAACCGGCCCGGCGTACAGTCGCCGCCCGACGAGAGCCAGCAGGAGCACCGTGGCCGTGCCCCAGAGCGCCGAGAGTGCGCGCCCGACGAGGATTGCGGCATCGTACGACGAGAACCACGAGTGGAAGTTGGACAAAGCGGTTGTGGCGAGCTTCGTCACGTACAGCGGAAACGAGCCGTAGGCAAAGAAGTGTGGGTTGAGCTGAAGCGGGTGCAGGGAGAGCTGAGTGACCGCCTCGGCGACCCGGCGCTCGTCGGGGTGGAAGTGGTGAGACTGGTCGAAGTCCAAGCCGAAAAGACGGATGGCGAGGGCGAAAACCACCGACGCGATGAGGAGCCAGCGGGACCGGGTGGGGAGGAGCTTCATCGGCCGCCCATCAGCCGCGGGGCATGGCCTAGTCCGCCCCGGCACCGCCGGGGGCCGGCAGCGTCCCGGCGCTTGCCTGCTCGAGCAGGTAGCGTTCGAAGAGCGCCCCCCACGGCGAGGTGCGGACAAACCCCCGAACCTGGCGACGGCCGAACGCCGGGTACCAGAGGTAGTCGTGGTAGACGTAGGAGCCGGCAACGAAGATGTACACCAGCGGCGTATGGAAGAAGAGCTTCTGCAGCCGCTTCAAAGGACCGAACCAGACCAGATCGCCGACCCGGCTGGCGAGGTTGTCGCCCACGGAGAAGTGCCAGTTCTCCTCGCCGATCTCCGATGCGCCGATGAGCTCGATGTCGCGGGTGTCGGCGACCCCCAGGCCGCGCTGCCCGGCGAGCGCCAGGTAGCGGATCCCGAGCGGGTCGAAGCCCATCAGCTTGGCGGCGACGGCGTCGATGGCGACCTGGTCGGCCGAGGCGAGCATCACGTCCTTGCGGACCGGCACCATGGTGCGCGGGCCGGGCCCGTTGCCGACAGTGGTCCCATCCATCACGGCGAACAGCCCCGTGTGGATCTCCTTCTGAATGGTCAGAAGGTCCACCAGAGTCTCGTGGATCCAGGTGTGGGTGTAGTGGCGTCGGGTCGCGAGCAGACCTCCGAATGCGTTCTTCATCGCCCCCGTCGTCGTGGTGTAGATGTGGCACTTCACGGTGGGCAGGTGCACGATGTTGGTTCCGAAGAAGAACTCGGGGATGTGGATCCCGTGGGGGAAGATCTTCGGCAGCGCGAGCATCTCCCCCTTCGGCCGGTAGGGCACCCACTTCAGGTCCCAGTCGAAGCAGTTGTAACGCGTCGGGACGTGGTGCTTCGCAAGGACACCCGTATAGCCGTTGAGGCGCTCGCCCTTGTGCGGGTCGGTGACGACGGTGTCGTTCTGAACGCATGCGAGGTCTGGGAACCCGGCCTGCCGCAACGCCAGGATCGTCCCCTCGAGCTGCCACGGCGTGGTGTTGGCCCCGGGGAAGGGGTAGTGCCAGGAGATGTTGTCCTTGAGGATCGTCGTGGTGCCCCCGCGCAGCGCGGTCTTCACCCCAGCCAGCTCGCAAAGGCGCGCGATGTCCTCGAGGACGGTGTCGGGGCGGGTGCGCAGAACCGCCACGCGGCTCTTCACCTCCCACCTCCGGACGTGTAGACGATGACGCCGGCGGTGATGATCCAGAGCACAACAGCTACGAGCAGGGGCCGGTCGCGAAAGAGCGTGGCAGTGGGGTCCTGTGCCCCTTCGCGGTGCAGGAGGAGCAGGTACCGGAGGATCCCGAAAAGCACCAGGGGAACTGTGAGCAGCAGCGCGTTCGAGCCGCCGAGCTTGGCCGTCGTGTCCGGCGCGACCGTGTAGAGGGTGTAGGCGACGAGCGTGACCCCGGCGAGCATCGTCACCACGTCGTGGAGGAACGTAAGCGGGTACTTGGGCGAGCGGCTGCCGGCCTGTTCCGCCTCCGGCAGGCGCTTGCCGAAGGCGAGCAGGAGCGCAAGCAGGAAGCCGCACACGATCAGCCAGTGCGAGATGATCACCGGGATGGCCAGCGCCCCCGCCACGAGGCGGATGAGGAAGCCCGTGGCAAGTACCATCACGTCCACCACCGGCATGCTTTTGAGAAACACGGAGTAAAGGAGCGTCAGCAGCACGTACCCGGCGAGAGCGAGAACCACCAGCGCTCCCTGATAGAGGCTCGCCGCCACCGCCGCTGCAAACATGAGCGCCGCCCAAGACAGGGCGGTTCCGATCCCCAGCTCTCCGCTCGCCACCGGCCGGAACCTCTTCACCGGGTCGTTGCGGTCGGCCTCGCGGTCGAGTACATCGTTGACGAGGTAGCCCGCAGATGAGGCCAGACAGAAGGCCGCCGCCACGGTCACCGCCTTCGCCATCGCGGGGGCGTCGAACGCATGGCCGGCGAAGACGGCCGGGGCGAGAACGAAACCGTTCTTGAGCCAGTGGCGCGGCCGCATCGCCCGCACGAGAGCGGAAAGAGCCTTTCCAGGCATCACGAATCCAATGCTAGCATCGCTCGTGCCCACCAAACGAGTTCGGCTCGATCAGCTCCTCGTCGAGCGGGAGCTTGCCCCTTCGCGGGCACGGGCCCAGAGCCTAATACTGGCCGGGCTGGTGCGGGTCGAAGGAGAGCGGGCGGACAAGGCGGGCAAGACGTTTCCCCCCGAGGTCTCCGTCGAGGTCATCGCGGCCGACCACCCCTGGGTCTCTCGCGGCGGCGTGAAGCTCGCGGCGGCGCTGGAAGCGTTCGGCGTCTCGCCCGCCGGTAAGCGTTGCCTCGACGTGGGCGCCTCCACAGGCGGCTTCACCCACGTGCTCCTGGAGCGTGGGGCGGCGCAAGTGGTTGCGCTGGACGTGGGCCGGGGCCAGCTCGACTGGCGGCTGCGTCATGACCCGCGCGTGGTCGTGAAGGAGGGTCTCAACGCCCGCTACCTCGCGCGGGAGGACCTTCCGGGTCGTTTCGACGTCATCACCGTGGACCTCTCGTTCATCTCGTTACGGCTCGTGCTTCCGGCGCTGGTGCCGCTCCTCGCCGAAGGCGCCGATTTGGTTGCCCTGGTGAAGCCCCAGTTTGAGGCTGGCCGGAAGCAGGTCGCCAGGGGTGGCGTGATCCGGGACCCCGCTGTCCGGGAACAGGCGATCGAGGGTGTCCTTGCCGCCGCGCGTGAGCTGGGTCTTGAGTGCCTCGCCCGCATCCCGTCGCCGATCGCCGGGCCAGCTGGCAACGTCGAGGAGCTTGCCCACCTGCGGCCGCGGGGGCCGGAGCGCTGAAGCCGCGCCACCGTCGACGACCGGCCCGCCTCCAGTGGGACCCCAGCTCACTTCCTCGGCGTGTTTCCCTGGTTCGGCTCCAGGCCGAGTGAGAACGTACCGTCGGCCTCGCGTCTGGAGAGGCACCGGAAAGCCACCAGCGTGTTCGTGCGCTCGACGCCGGGGAGCGCCGCGATCTCGCCGGTCACCAGCTCCTCGAGACGCTCGTTTCTCGAGGTGCGCAGGACGGCCACCAGATCGTACGCACCCGCGACCGAGTAGAGCTCGTGCACGCCCTCGCGTTCGAGGAGCGCCTCCGACACCGCGTGCAGCTGGCCCGGCTTCACGTTGATCAGCACCACCGCCTCCAGCATGGAACCCTCCCTGCGCTAGGGTAGCAGCCCCTTCGGGGACCGGTCACGCGGCTCCCGGCGGCGATGTCCCCGGGGCTAGAATGCGGCCAGAGGAGCGACTCATGAAGCTGGTTGCGACGCTGCCGGGCCTGTCCGCAATGGACGGCGGATGAGCCACCCCGAAACGACCTCGCCGGCGATTCGCTTCTTCCACGAGAACGACATCGGGTTCGCCCTGGCGCAGACCAATCGGGAAGGGTGGGACTGCACGGCCGCGACGTTCGCGCTCCACCTCGCCCACGACGGCGACGGGTGCTTCGTCGCCGAGGTTGACGGCAAGCAGGCGGGCATGGTGACCAGCACCCGATACCGCCGAACAGGCTGGATCGGAAACCTCATCGTGCCACCGGAGCGGCGAGGGTTGGGGATCGGCTCACGGCTCATGGAGCAGGCCATCCGGCATCTTGAGCACGCCGGTATCGCCACGATCCGGCTCGAGGCCGATCCCATGGGTGTCAACATTTACCGACGGCTCGGTTTCCGGGACGAGTTCGAGTCGCCGCGGTTCCGGTGCGAACCTCGCAGCACGCCTGGCGCGCGGCCTTGGCCACCGCTTCTCGAGGCCGATCTCGAAGCCGTGGCCGCCTTCGACGAGCCGAGGTTCGGCGAAGACCGCTCAGGGCTCCTCCGGCTCCTGCACGTAGGTGCCCTCACTTCCTGGCGCACTCCGGAGAGCGGCAAGCTCGCCGGGTACCTGATGGCGCAGCCCGCGGCGGCCGGCGCCCGCCTCGGCCCGTGGGTCGCGTCGGATGTCGGGGTCGCCGGCGAGCTCCTCGACGCCGCCCTCGGCTGCTTCGGTGACGGGGCGGTGATCCTGGCCGTGCCCGGCCCAAACGTCGCGTGCCGAGAACTCTTGGCGTCACGAGGGTTTTTCGAGACCCCCTCCAGCCTCAGGATGGTCCGTGGCCCCGACGTCGGCCGCGGACAGCCCGAGAACGTCTACGCGCTCGCGACCGGGGCGGTCGGGTAGCGCGGATCTACCCGCCGAACCTCGCCCGGTGCGCACACCTAATTCCGCGCGCCCGTCGGTGCAGGCCGGTGGCGGCCCTCGAGGGCCCGCGGCTTGGCAAGCGTGCGTCCCCGTGTCAGGATGCCGCGCCATGAGGTTGTCACTCGTCGCGCCGAAGGGACGTGCGGGCGTGGTCTTCGACTACGTGCAGATCGTCGTCGGCTCGCTACTGGTGGCCGCAGGCACCAATCTCTTCTTCGTGCCAAACAACGTGGTCTCCGGTGGGGTCACGGGGATCTCGATCATCGCGCACCACCTGCTCCGCACGCCGGTGGGCCTGGTGGTGCTGCTCCTCAACCTGCCGCTGCTGTGGCTCGGGTGGCGGTTCGCGGGTGGGATGCGCTTCTTCGTCCGCACAGCGGTCTCAGTGGTCGTGCTCTCGCTGGGCATCGATTTCTCGGCCCCGTTTCTCGTACCCCCGACCCACGACCGACTCCTGGTGATCTGCTACGGCGGCCTCGTGGACGGGTTGGGGATGGGCCTGGTGTTCCGTGGCAGGGGGACCACGGGTGGCACCGACGTGCTGGCGCGGCTTGCCCACCGGTACCTCGGGTTCGGCGTCGGACAGGCGCTGCTGGCGCTCAACGTGGCGATCTTCGGGGCGGCGGCGTTCGTGTTCGGCGCCGAGGCGGTGATGGTCGCGCTGGCGCTGGCGTTCGTGTCGGCGCGAGTCCTGGACCTGGTCCAGGCAGGCTTCTCGGCCGCGCGCTCAGCGCTGATCATCAGCTCGAGCCCGGACCTCGTGCGCGAAGCCGTCCTGGGAAGGCTCGGGCGGGGCGTCACGATTCTCCAGGGACACGGGGGCTACACGGGTGAGCGGAGACCTGTCCTCTACGTGGTGGTGGCCCCGCATGAGGTGGGTCGGCTCAAGCGTCTGGTGGCACAGGTGGACCCGGCCGCGTTCGTGGCGATCACGCCGGCACAGGAGGTGCTGGGAGAGGGCTTCGCGCCCCACGGGGGCGAGGAGGGATCGTGATGAGCACTCTCTGGCGCTGGGCGCTGGCGGTGGTGATCACTCTCGGCACGCTGGTGTGGCAGCGGATGACGGGCCCCACCTACCCGGCGCGCGGCACCGTGAAGCTCGGCGGGCAGGCCATCAACATGAAGCTCGAGCGCTCGAACACCACGGCCTCGGACCAGCGAGTGCGTGTGCAGGTCGCCGACCCCGAAGTGACCGGCGAGGTCGTCTGGCGCCGGTACCCCTCCTCCGAGCCCTGGCAGGTTCTTGAGCTGAAGCGGGAAGGCGGAGAGCTGCGGGCGATGCTGCCCAGTCAACCAGCCGCCGGCAAGCTGGAGTACCAGGTCCGCGTCCGGCGTGGCGCGGAACAGGCCGTCTTCCCCGAACGCCCGGCCATCACGCGTTTTCGGGGGGACCCGCCGGCGGCCGTGCTGATCCCGCACATCCTGGCGATGTTCGTCGGGATGCTGTTCGCCACCCGGGCCGGGATCGAGGCGTTGGCCCCGCGGCGCGACCTGCGACTGCTCGCCTGGACGACGCTCGAGCTGTTCCTCCTCGGGGGCTTCGTCCTGGGCCCGCTGGTGCAGCACTACGCCTTCGGGCAGTGGTGGACCGGCATCCCGTTCGGCTGGGACCTCACCGACAACAAGACGCTGCTCGCGGCCCTGGCCTGGGTGTTCGCACTCTGGCGGCTGCGCGGCGGACGGCCGGCGCGCGGCGCGACGGTTGCCGCAGCGCTGGTCACGCTCGTGGTGTTCGCGATTCCTCACAGCGCCTGGGGATCGCAGATCGACTGGGGCAAGATCCCTATCGGCCGGGAAACGCCTGGTGCGATTCGCTAGCCCGTCGTCGGGACCACCAGCACCGGGACCCTGATCCGGTGGCGCAGGCGATCGACTGTCGTGCCGTGCACGAAGTCCCCGACCCCCCGGTGGCCGTGACCCCCCAGGACCACCAGGTCGGGCGCGTGGGTGCCGACGAGCGCGGCGAGGGCCTCGGCCGGGTCGCCGAAGCCGAGGTCGTAACTTGCCTCCACGCCAAGCTCCCCGAGTTCGTTGCGGTAGAGCTCCAGGCGTTCCTGGTCGGCGCGTGCCTCGTTGTCCTGCATCTCGTCGCCCATTAGGCGGGCACCGACCGACTCCACCACGTGCAGCAGGAGCACGCTGGCGCCGCGCCCGCTCGATCTCGCCAGCGTCACCGCGTGGGAGAGGACCGCGGTGTCGGCGCCTGAGAAGTCGACAGCCGCGGCGATACGCCTCGGCGCGCTGGGCGGCGCCACGGCGGGCATCGCGCTCGGGCCGTGCACGCCGGCGACCACCGGGGTGGGCTCGCCGCGCCACCGCTCCAGAGCCGGTTTGACGGTCACGTACACCAGCAGGCCCACCAGCCCTGCGGCCGCGGGAACGACCGTGATCCACAGCAGCCAGCCGTGGCTGCCGGCCCCGAGGAGCCAGCGCGAGATCTCACCGAAGGCGAGCTTGAGGTTGAGGGCCGCGATCACGCCCGCCACGACCCAGGCCATCACACGTAGCAGCGGCTTGATCGTGTACTGTCCCATCCAGCGCCCGTCCGAGACCAGGTGGATCAACGGGATCACGGCGAAGGAGAGCTGCAGGGAGAGCACGACCTGGGAGAGTAGGAGCAGGTTGCCCGTGGCGTGTTCACCCAACGCGACGATCGTGATCACGGCAGGAATAATCGCGAGGGCGCGGGTCAGCAAACGGCGGACGATCGGCCGCAGCCGCAGCTGCACGAACCCCTCCATCACGATCTGACCGGCGAGGGTGCCGGTGACTGTGGAAGATTGACCCGAGGCGATCAGCGCAATCGCAAAAGCCACCGGCGCAATCGAGGCGCCAAGGATCGGTTCCAGGAGGCGGTGGGCGTCCTGGATCTCGGCGACATCGTGGAGACCGGACTGAAAGAAGGTCGCAGCCGCCATCACCAGCAGCGCAGCGTTGACGAGGAATGCACCGTTGAGCGCAACCACCGAGTCGATGAAGTTGTACTTCACCCCGCTGCGAATCCCGGCGGGTGTGTGGGTGATGCGGCGCGACTGCACGAGCGCCGAGTGAAGGTAGAGGTTGTGCGGCATGACGGTGGCGCCGAGGATCCCGATGGCGAGGTACAGGGCGCCCTCGCCTGGGAGCGACGGGACCAACCCGGTCGCCATCGAGCCCCATTGGGGCTTGGACAAAACAATCTCCACTGCGAGGCACGCGCCGACCGTGAGAATCAGCGCCACGATGAACGCCTCCATCATCCTCACGCCCCGGCTGTGCAGAAACAGGATCAGGAGGGTGTCGAAGGCGGTGAGGATGACGCCGGCCAGAAGGGGAAGACCGAACAGCAATTGCAGCCCGATCGCCGAGCCGAGCACCTCGGCGAGGTCGCAGGCTGCAATTGCGATCTCGCACACGACCCACAGAGCCCACGAGACAGGGCGGCTGAACATGGCCCGGCAGGCCTGCGCGAGGTCCATCCCGGTCACGATGCCGAGCCGCGCCGAGAGGCTCTGCAGCAGGATCGCCATCACGTTGGACATCAGCAGCACCCATAACAGCGCGTAGCCGAACTTGGAGCCGGCGGCGATGTCGGTGGCCCAATTGCCGGGATCCATGTACCCGACGCTGACCAGAAACGCCGGACCGGAGAAGGCGAAGAGCCTCCGCCAGAAGGAAAGCTGGGGTGACACTCCTACCGAGCGGTGAACCTCGGATAGGGAAGGCGTCGATGGCCCCCGGTTGTGCGACGAAGGTGAAACCACGTCTCAAGTTTCCATCCGCCGGGCGCGCCTGTCAAGCACCACAAAGGCGGCTACGGAGTCACCAGCGCGATCGTCGTGGGGTCGCGGGTCAGGCTGTCGATAAGCGCTGCGTAGGCCCACGCCTTGCCCTCGGGCGTCAGAACCTCGACGGTGGCGTAGGCGGTGTCCTGGTTGCCGGCGCCCACGCTCGCGAGGAAGTCGTACTGCTGTACCCACCGCCCGCCTTCCACGGTGAAGAGCCTGGTGCCGCCGACCTGCGAGCCAGAGGTGTCGAATGCCTTGACGGCGACCGTGCACGTCGCGGTGCCGAGGTTCACGACCCCGAGGTTCGTGTAGAACCCACCTCCGCGCCTGAGCTGCGGGAGGACCCCGAGGCGGCCCGGCAGGAGCGCGTCCGAATCGGTGAGCGCACGGAAATCCTGCCCCATCGTTCCCTGCGGCCCGTCGCTGTACGAGCGGGCCGTAACGGCGAGCGGCGCGTCGGAAACCACTTCGAGGCGGCCCGCAGTGTTCCCCGTCGGAGCGAGGCCGAACAGGCTCTCGAGGACGTTGCGCCACTCCACGGTGCCACCCGTGTCCAGGCTGGCAAGTTGCGTGAGCTGGAGGTCCGTGGAGGCGTAGGCGACCGAAAAGGTGGCCGTAAGGCCGGAGCGGTTGACGACGGCGACGTCCGTTCGCCACCTTGTGCCGCCGGCCCCGACGTTGTGGGCGACCGCGGGCACGCGGTAGGTGTAGCCGGCGGTGACGGCGGGATCGGTGAGTCTGTAGACGTCCCCCGCGTTGTAGTCGGGCATGTAGATGTTGCCAGCCTCGTCCTCGCCGAACGTGCTGACCGCGAAGGTGCCGTCCAGCAGCTGTGCGCTCTGCCACGAGCTTCCGGTGCGGCGCAGCGCCCACAGCCGCCCGCTGCAGTAATCGGCCAGGAAGTAGACGCCCTGCATCCGTGGGTAGAGGGCGCCCCGGTAGACAAAGCCTCCGGTGACCGAGCAGCCGCTGGAGTGTTGGTACTCGAAGACCGGCGGCACCAAGCCGGTCTGGATGCAGGGGTCGGGGTTGAAGCAGTGGCCCGCCTCCATGATCCGCCAGCCGTAGTTTTCGCCCCCGGAGCTTCCCGCCGGCTGAAAGTCGACCTCCTCGTACTGGTTCTGACCGACGTCGCCGACGTAGAGATCGCCGGTGCGACGGTCGAAGGAAAAACGCCAGGGGTTGCGGAGGCCGAACGCCCAGATCTCGCCCCGGTACCCGGCGCGTCCCGCAAACGGGTTGGAGGCCGGGACGGAGTAAGGCGCCGCACCGGATTCGACATCGATCCTCAGGAGCTTGCCCAGGAGAGAGGCAGGGTTCTGTGCGTTGTTCTGCGGGTCGCCGGCTGAACCGCCGTCGCCCATCCCGATGTACAGGTAGCCGTCGGGGCCGAACGCGAGCTGACCACCGTTGTGGTTGGCGTACGGCTGAGCGATCGTCAACAGGATCTGCTCGCTTCCGGGGTCGGCGGCGTCGGGGTCGAAGGAGAGTCGGAAGCGGGAGATCACGGTGTCGCCGTTGGCGTTCGTGTAATCCACGTAGAAGTAGCGCTTGCTGGCGTACCCGGGGGGGAATGCGACGCTCAGCAGGCCCCGCTCGCCGCAGCAACTGACGCGTGAGACGATGTCGAGAAAGGGAACGGGGAGCAAAGCCCCATCCCGAGAAACGCGGATTCGGCCGGCTTGCTCGACGATGAAGAGGCGGCCACTGCCGTCGCCGGCGTGATGGATGTGGACGGGCCGGGTGAGACCCCGCAACACCCTGATAAGCGAGATTTGCGGCCACTCGCCTGCGCTCGGCGCCGCCGACCCCAGCGCGAATCCGGTGGCCAGGGCCAGCACCATGGCACCCCGTTGCCGGGCCGCGGAAGCGGTTCGAACCTGTCGGGGGAATCCAGCCTGGACGTTCATCGCACCCTCCGTCTCTCGGTTTGGCCAACATCGGCAGGGGCTGATGGATTTCGCCGGAATCGGGGCGAAAACACCCCCGCGCGTTGACCTTGGCGGGCAAGGCTGGTATTCTTCGCGTTCCCCGAAGAGGGGGTTCGTGTGCTCTGGATCGACCTGACCCGCGCCGACACGGAGCCGCTGGCGTTCAGCGAGCGTCCGGTCCTGACCCCGCACAGTGGCGGCGAGGACGTCGTGTCGGTCGCCGGGGTAGAGATCGAGGGGCGCGTGGAGCGCGCGGGCGAGGGTTACCTCCTCGAGGGCCGTGTGAAGGGCGCCGCCCGGTTGCGCTGCGGGCGATGCCTTTCCGAGTTCGACTTCTCGTTTGCGGAGCGCCTGGAGCTGCACCTCCTTCCCTCGTCGGCGCTGCCGCAAGAGGAGGAGAAGCGCCTCGAGATGGGCGACCTGGAGGTGCACTTCTACGACGAGCCAAAGCTCGATCTTGCCGAGGTCGCCACGGAACAACTCGCGCTCACGATGCCGATGAAACCGCTGTGCGCCGAGACCTGCCGCGGGATCTGCCCACGCTGCGGCGCGAACCTTAACCTGGGGCCGTGCTCGTGCCCCGAGACAAGTGATGATCGCTGGGCGCCGCTGCTCGATTGGCGGCCGGCCGACTAGACGTGGGAGGATTCTCCGATGCCGAACCCAAAACACCGCCACTCCAAGGCTCGCCGGGATCGCCGGCGCGCCAATGATCACCTAGCGGAACCTGCGCAGTCGGTGTGCCCGAACTGCTTCCAGCCGAAGAAGCCGCACCGCGTGTGCCCCCACTGTGGGATGTACGAGGGGCGCCAGGTCCTGCACGTCGAGGAGATCGGCTGACCCAGGCAGTAGCATGGTCAAAGCGGCCTCGGGCGCTGTGGCGCTGGACGCTATGGGGGGCGATCACGCCCCTGCGGCGACGGTCCAGGGTGCGGTCGAAGCCGTTCGGCAGTTCGGGATACAGGTGCTGCTCGTGGGCCGCGAGGCCGTCCTGCGGAAACACCTCGCTCGCCTCGGGGGCGCACCCCACGGGCTCAACGTAGTCGATGCTCCTGAAGTGGTGGCGATGGACGACCCGCCCACCGCGCCCGTCAGGGGCAAGCGCGATTCCTCCATGGCGGAGGCTGCGCGCCTTGTCCGCGACGGCAAGGCATGTGCGTTCGTGACCGCCGGAAACAGCGGCGCTGCGATGATCGCCGCAAAGCTCATCATCGGCACCATCGCGGGCGTAGAGCGGCCGGCACTTGCTGCCCCGGTTCCCGGCCTCGACCACCAGACGCTGGTGGTGGACGTCGGTGCCAACGTCGACTGCAAGCCCCACCACCTGGAGCAGTTCGCGGTGATGGGACACTTCTACTCCCAGGCGGTGCTAGGGGTCGAGCGTCCACGGATCGGGCTGTTGTCGATAGGCGAGGAAAAGGGCAAGGGTGATCGCGTGACGGTCGAAGCGTACCGGCTTCTTTCCGACACCGGCCTCAACTTCGTCGGCAACGTCGAGGGGCGGGACGTGTATTCGGGGACCGTCGATGTCGTCGTCTGCGACGGTTTCGTTGGAAACGTGGTCCTGAAGGTCTCCGAGGGGATGGGCGAGATGATCTACGGCATGCTGCGGCGCGAGGGCCGGCGCTCGCCGACCTCCGCCATTGGCCTGCTGCTCGCTAAGGGGGCCCTCACGGCGCTCAAGCGCAAGGCGGACTACGCGGAGTACGGGGGCGCCCCGCTCCTCGGCGTGCAGGGCGCGTGCCTCGTGGGACACGGCCGCTCCAGTCCGAAGGCGGTCAGGAACGCCCTCCGCTTCGCCCACGTCTACGCAACCCACGGCGTCGTATCCCACATCGAATCGAAGGTCGCGGAGCTGCGGGCCCGCCAGCGTTCGGAGGAGGTGTAACGTGCACGACCAACACACGCTCACCGCACGGATCGCGGGTCTGGGGACATTCCTTCCCGAGAAGATTCTGACCAACAAGGACTTCGAGCGCATGGTGGACACGTCGGACGAATGGATCATGTCGCGCACGGGGATCCGCGAGCGCCACATTGTCGGGCCGGAGGAGAGCGTAGCCACCCTGGCGATCGAGGCCGGACGGCGGGCCATGGCCGACGCCGACGTTTCCCCGGAGGAGGTCGAACTGCTTATCCTGGCCACCGCCACCGTGGAGCAGCCTATTCCGTCCACGTCGGCGATCATTCAACCGGCGCTCGGCGTAAAGAACGCCACCTGCTTCGACATCGCCGCCGCCTGCTCCGGGTTCCTCTACGGGCTGCACATCGCCCGCCAGTTCATGGTCACGGGAGAGGTCAAGACAGCAATGGTGATCGGCGCCGAGACGCTTTCGCGGTACACGGACTACACCGACCGCGCCACCTGCATTCTGTTCGGGGACGGCGCGGGTGCCGTGGTGCTCAAACCCGCCCCTTCAGGCGAGGGGATCCTGCGCAGCGCCCTGCACACCGATGGGACGTACGCGGACTTCATCCAGATGCCGGGTGGGGGCAGCAAGTACCCGCCCAACGTCAAGGAGCACATCGATGCCCGCCTCCCCTTCATCAAGATGCGAGGCAACGAGACGTTCAAGGTCGCGGTGCGCGCCATTACCGAGGTCTGCCAAGAAGTTCTCGTCGCCGCCGACGTGCGTGTGGAGCAGGTGGACCTCTTCATCCCCCATCAGGCCAACCTGCGCATCATCAGCGCCGTCGGGGACCGGCTGGGCATCGCGCCGGAGAAGGTGTACCTGAACCTGGAGCGTGTCGGCAACACCTCGTCCGCTTCGATCCCGCTCGCGATGCAAGAGGCGATCGACCGGGGCGTGCTCAAGCGCGGCAACCTGGTGCTGATGGGTGCGTTCGGAGGCGGGCTGACCTGGGCTGCCACCCTTCTGCGCTGGTGACACCCGCGACACACTGATCCTGCGGACGCGGGGGATCTCGGTAGCCCGCGCATCGAGACGGAGGGGCAATGGACCACTTCCTCACCGATACCCAGAAGGAGATGGTGTCACTCACGCGCCAGATCGCGGAAGGAGAGATCCTTCCCGTGCGCGCCAAGCTCGACCGGGAGGAGATCTTCCCGCGCGAGATCATGAAGACGCTGGGCGAGGCCGGGCTTCTGGGCGTGTTCGTGCCCGAGGAGTACGGCGGCCTGGGCGGCACCGTGATGGACCTCTGCCTGGTGACCGAGGAGCTCTCCAGGGCATGCCTGGGTGTCTCCACGACCTACGGCGCGATCGCCCTCGCCACGCTTCCGATCCTCATCGCGGGGGATCAGGAGACGAAAGCCCGCGTGCTGCCCAAGGTGGCGAACGGGTCATGGGTGGGCGCGTTCTGCCTCACCGAGGCCGAAGCCGGCTCCGACGCCTTCTCAATGCGGACGCGGGCGGTGCGCGACGCCTCCTCCTACGTCATCAACGGAACCAAGCAGTGGATTACCAACGGCGGCGAGGCAGACTTCTACGTGGTGATCGCGTTGACCGACCCGGCGCGCGGGGCACGAGGTGCTTCGGCTTTCCTGGTCGAAAAGGACGCAAAGGGTCTCTCGTTCGGCAAACGCGAGGACAAGCTGGGGATCCGCGCCTCCGCGACCCGTGAGGTGGTCTTCGAGGACGCGAGGGTGCCGGAGGCCAATCGCATCGGACGCGAAGGCGCGGGTTTCCTGCTCACCATGCGAACGCTGGACCGCGCCCGCGTCGCGGTGGGGGCGCAGGGCGTGGGCCTTGCGGCAGCCGCGCTCGAGGCAGCGGTGGCCTACGCACGGGAGCGCAAGCAGTTTGGCAAGCCAATCGCGGCGTTCCAGGCCGTGGGCCATATGCTGGCGGACATGGCGATGCGGGTGGAGTCGGCGCGCGCCCTGCTGTACGCGGTGGCGCGCACGATCGACGGCGGATGTGACGACTTCGGCATGGAGTCCTCGATGGCCAAGGTCATCGGATCCGATGTCGCGATGTCGGTGGCGTTGGACGCCGTGCAGGTGTTTGGCGGCTACGGCTACATGCGCGACTACCCGGTGGAGAAGATGCTGCGAGACGCCAAGATCCTGCAGATCTACGAGGGCACCAACCAGATCCAGCGCAACGAGATCTCCCAGGCTTTGATCAAGCGCTCGGCGAAACGCGGAGGTACCTGATGGGAAAGGTCGCTCTCGTCTTTCCCGGGCAGGGGAGCCAGTTCGCTGGGATGGGGAAGGACCTTGCGGAGCACTACCTCGAGGCCCGTGAGGTATTCGAGCGCGCCGACGCGGCGCTCGGCGAGCCGCTCTCGCGTCTGTGCTTCGAGGGTCCCGAGGAGCAGCTCAGGCTCACCGCCAACACCCAGCCGGCAATCCTGACGGTCTCCCTGGCCGCGTACGCTGTGCTGGCGGCCCGCGGTGCGGCGTTCGAGGGGGTGGCTGGCCACTCCCTGGGTGAGTACAGCGCGGTTGGCGCCGCCGGCGGCCTAAGCGTCGAGGACCTGGTGCGCACCGTGCGTCGCAGGGGCCGGCTCATGCAAGAGGCGGTGCCGGTTGGCGTGGGCGCCATGTCCGCAGTGCTGGGTCCCGCCCGCGACGACGTCGAGGCGGCGTGCCGGGAGGCGAGCATCATGGGTGAGGTCGCGGTGCCCGCCAACTTCAACGCACCCGAGCAGACGGTGATCGCCGGTCACGCCGGTGCAGTGGCCAGGGCGGGGGCGCTGCTGGCGGCTCGTGGTGCCAAGCGTGTGGTTCCGCTGCCCGTGTCCGCGCCGTTTCACTCGCCGCTGATGCGTCCGGCTCGGGAGGGGCTCGCACCGGTGTTGGCCGCGCTGGATTTCAAGGTGCTCTCGGTCCCGCTCTTCAACAACGTGGACGCCTCCCCCGTGCGGGAAGGCCAGGCGGTGAGCGACGGCCTCGTGCGGCAGGTCGATGCCCCGGTGCGCTGGGTCGAACTGGTTGAGCGCATGGCTGCGGACGGGTTCGACACCTTCATCGAGATCGGTCCTGGTGGTGTGTTGTCCGGTCTCATCCGGCGGATCGTCCGCGGTGCTGCTACCATCCAGGTCGGCACCGCTGAGCAGGTGGCGGCGTTTCTGACGCGTGGGTGAAACCGTGGCGCTTGTGACGCCGCCATCCTGAGGAGTGGCGCCAGAGGCGCCACGACGAAGGATCCCACCGCATTCAGAGCGCGGTCGCCATAGGTTAGGAGGCAGGCATGTCAGGACAGCTCCAAGGCAAGGTGGCGTTGGTCACAGGGGCGGCGACCGGTATCGGCGCCGCATGCTCGCGTGCGCTCGCCCGCGAAGGTGCGGTGGTCGTATGCGCCTCGCTCCCGACCGACCCCACCCAGGCGGTGGTGGACGAGATCAACGCCTCCGGCGGCAAGGCGATCAACAAACCGCTCAACGTCACCGATCCCGAGTGGTGCCAGAGGGTCGTCGAGGAGGTCGCGTCCGAGCTGGGCGGGCTGCACATCCTCCTCAACAACGCGGGGATCACCGACGACGGGCTGTTCATGCGCATGAAGCCGGAGTCGTGGCGCAAGGTGCTCTCAGTCAACCTGGACGGCGCCTTCAACGTCACGCAGCCCGCCGTGAAAATCATGGTCAAGCAGAAGGAGGGGCGGATCATCAGCATCTCCTCGGTGATCGGTCTGATGGGCAATGCGGGCCAGGCCAACTACGCCGCCTCCAAGGCGGGCCTGATCGGCCTCACGAAGTCGCTGGCCAGAGAGCTCGGCAGCCGCAACATCACCGTCAACGCCATCGCCCCCGGCTACATCCAGACCCCGATGACCGAGAAGCTCACGGACGAGCAGCGCAAGGCGCTGATGGCCAACCTCGCGATCCCGCGCCTCGGCACGCCGGAGGACATCGCGAACGTGGTGCTTTTCCTGGCTGGGCCCGCCGGGTCGTACGTCAGTGGAGAGGTGATCAACGTCTCCGGTGGGCTGTACATGTAGCTTCCTGGGCGCCGCCGATAGCGGACCATCTGCGGCGTTGGACCTCGGCGGCTCGCGTGCTCATGTAGCCTCCGGCTACACTCCGCTGCGTCCACCTCGTCCGCCTTGCATCTGGCCCACTCTCGGCGGCGCGGCTACATGCACTCCGCCATGGCCCTGCCGGAATGCGATTCGTGGGGCGGCAACCCCAGCCGGCGGTTCTGGTCGTGCCGAAGCTATGGCTATTGGGGCGGGTTGAAGGCGAGGTCCGTGGGCGGGATCTCGATGTCGATCTCGGGGGTGTAGGTGGTGATGCTCTCCGAGGTGTAGGTGTCGAAGGTCTTCCGGTCCTCGACCTTGCGCAGAAGAAGCGTGGCGCGATCGATCCACAGCGTGATGCTCTCGTCCTGCACGGTAAACGTCTGTGTCCCCATCGTGAGCATGTAGGGTGTCTTCTGGCTCTTCCCCCTGATCCGAAAGCACGACACGCCGCGGTCCGAGGCGTCCTGGATGCGCTCGGCGGCGATGACGATGGGCCCTTCACCAATGGAGCGTGGCAAGAGCAGGCCGGGGATGCGGGTCGAGGAGCCCCCGGAGGGCGCCGCAGCCACCCCGAGCGCCGACTGCAAGGACTCGGGCCGGCGGACACCCGGCTGTGCATCCCACCAGGAACGCACCTCGGTCCCCTCCGTCCACACGATGTACGCGGACGAGCGCTCGCCCAGCCCAGTGTCGGTAAACTGGAATCGCAAGCGATCCGGCCTCACGAACGCGGTCTTGAACGGCCGGTCGTTGCCGGCGCGGCCCCCGTCGGTGAGCAGGGTCGTCCTGACCTCGCCGCTGTCCCGGTAGCTCCGGAATGTTCGGTACGCCCTCGCCATCCTGAGCAGGATCGTCTCCGGGGCCAGAGTCGCGTCATCACCGTGGGCCGGGCTTTCCTGCGCCGGCGCCGTGGTGGCCAGCGCGAGAACACACAGCGGGAAGAGCAGTGTCGACAGTTTCCTTGAAGTGGCACGCACGTCCGGACCTTCCTTTGCCGGAGCAGCTCCTTGGCCGCGCCGCTTGGATGATACCGCTCGGGTGCGCGCGCCACGATGGCGATCCGCTGCCCGACGGCCGTGACAAGCAGGCGATGGACTAGCCGGCCTCGAGGCGGAACTCCATCACGTCGAACCAGGTCCCGTGGCCGGCGATCGCGTCGATCTCCGCCTGGACGATGAGCAGGTGTGCAGTCTCGATCTCGAGGAAGCGCGCGAAGAGCGGGCGCTCGGAGGGCGGCAACGTCTCGACGAGCTGCCGGTAGAAGCCGCTGGTCTGGCGCTCGAGGTCGAGGGCGATCTTCAGCAGCTCCAGCTCGTCCTTCACGGCGATCGTGCGCTCGGGGTCCCGCTGAACCCGGGCCTTCGCCTGGTCGATCCAGTCCATCGAGGGCAGGATCGTGGCGAGCTCGGGGGTGGAAATCTTGCCGTCCGTGTGCCACTCCTCGAGACGGCTATTGAGGTAGGCGAGGTGGCCCAGCTCCTCCTTGGCGAGGGTCGCGAAGACTTTTTTCCCCTGGGGGCTCAGAATCTCCCTCGCGCCCTTGGCGTAGTGATCGTGCACCTTGGTCTCGTAGCCGATCGCCGTGGTGAGCGCCTCCTTCAGATCCATCAACGCCTCCTCGCTGGGCCGCGCCTGTCCCAGGCCGGGGTCATGATACCCCGCTCCTGCGCGGTCTCGGGCGCCCATCCTCCTTCTTCCCTCTTTCTCCTTCCTTCTCTTCTTGCGGCGGAGGGGTGGGCGTGCAGCCGCAAAGCCGCCCGCAGCGGGAGC
>Ga0256868_10000431_pt1 | contig 24651 bp, 21 predicted proteins | sample RVTome_13_FD_187341 | JGI IMG/M metagenome (GOLD analysis project Ga0256868, IMG submission 187341) | Soil microbial communities from uranium-contaminated site in the Upper Colorado River Basin, Wyoming, United States - RVT92D227 HiSeq ...
AACCAAACATACCTGAGGTCACGTGCCGCCATTTGAACCGAAATACCATGCTCTTCAGCATGGGCCAATGTGTCAAATTCTCTTATAAAACATTTCCGGTTTAAATGATCTGCTGTTTCTTTGACAAAGTGCTGGTCGGCTTCCGATTCCTCTCCCCTGAGGTGAAAGTTACAGTGGGCTATAACAAAGTCGATTCCTGATAAATGAAAAAGATGGGCCATGACAACAGAATCAATACCTCCGCTGACTGCCAGGAGGTATTTGCTGTTAACGGAACACCGACATTTATCTGTAAGAAATTTTAAAAACTCATATTGCATAATCAGACACGCAGAACTAAGGGAAAGGTAGTATTTTTTAAAAGAGGTATTACGATTATTTTACAATATACGGTATAAACACCAGCATCCCCGCCACAAGCGCGGTAAAAGCCGCCACCAAAACGCCCCCTGCCGCTAAATCCTTAATTCTGCCTGCTTTTTCGTGCATCATGGGGGAGATGATATCAACCAGTTCCTCAATGGCCGTATTCATGATTTCTGCAACCAGCACAAATCCGATACAAAGGATGATGATGAGCCAGTGGGCCCGGCCGATATGAAGTACCACACCCAGAAAAATAGCTGTTACGGCCCCTATCAGATGAATCCGGAAATTCAGCTCGTTTTTCAGCATGTGCAACAAACCCTGAAAGGCAAATTTAAAGCTTGCCAGTCGCGCCCAGAAGCCGGTTTTCTCATGTTGATGCTTCATGTGTAATAACCTGTAAAACAAAGATAAACAGTTCTGTAAAATTCTCTATACAGCCTGGTTGTTGTTTCTTGCTGTACCATACCAATCTATCTTACGTGAAAAATACATAACCAGACCGAGTATGATGACCAATCCGATATTACCGAAAAGGAGAGAATAATCCATCAGCTGCAGGATGACATATAGAAATACGTACAAAGCCAGCAATGCCGCCACGATGATTAAAGTTACCCTGCCTTTCTGGTAAAGCGAATGAGCAAAAATGGCAATCATGGTTATGATGGTCAGACTACTTATCAAATAAGCCGAAGCAAATGAAATATGCTCGGCAAGAGCCGTTAAGAGCGTGTAAAAAACACACAGCGCAACGCCGGCCAGAATATAATTGACCGGATGTATCCTCGTTTTTGTAAAAACTTCTGAGAAAAAGAACACCAGAAAAGTCAAACCGATGAATAAAACTGCATATTTCACCGAACGCATGGATTTCTGGTAGGTATCAACCGGAGTGATCAGATCAACCCCGAATGATGATTCCGCAACCGAATACTGATTGCCAATCCATTGCTGCGGGTAGTTCCGGTTAAGCTGGAGGATGTTCCAGCTGGCAGTGAAACCCGCTTTAGTGATTTTTCTGTCATCAGGGAGGAATGCTCCGTTAAAACTGGGTGAATTCCAGGTCGACGTTAGGTGGATATTGGTTTCTTTTCCGAGGGGAATAAAGTTCAGTGAATGACTTCCGTTTAAATCAAGATTAAAGGCAAAACCTTTTTCAGCTATCATATTGAGCGGTACTTCACAGTGAATTCCTGAAGCAGTAAGCTCGTTACTGGGAATTCCGGGAATTATCTGCATTGCAGAATCACCCCAATTTAAATTGATTTCCTGGTTTATCCCGCGCATATCGGGGATGCCGATCTCAATCCATGCCAGATTGTTTTCAAGATCCCGCTGCTCAAGATGGAGATCTGTCAGGTCAACAGCCGGAAAATTCCCGGTTACCTTCAATTTGGCACGGTAGGTTACAACCCTGTAAATCCCGCGGTAACGCACCTCGGGTTCCACACTGCCTTCAATCTTCAGATTCTCCGGTAAAAAATGCGCATACCTGGTCACTGTTTTGAATTCGTGCTGAGAGGTTTCTTCGGTCGATATAAAAGGTATAGACAGCACCGGTCCGGATAAGGTCTGCTCATTTCCCCACACCGAAGTAACCTCTTTAATGGTTTCATCGCGTCGCACTTCACGCTCCTTGATAAGCCCCATAATCATACTTGCAGGTATGAGTAAAAGAAGTGTAAGCATCGCAATTAATCCCAGTTTAAATCCCACAGAACTGAAGAATCGGCTGAATGTTTTTTCGAATGTTTCCATAATTATGTTGTTTTAAAAAAACTTTGTATTTAAAAGTTATTAGTAAAAAATATGTTCTTTTATTCCAGTTTCCTGGCTTCTTTTTCCTGATTCTTCATCAGTTTTTCAAGATAGCTGAGATGTTCCCTGAAAGCATAACGGCCTGTGTCCGTAATCTGATATCGGGTGTTGGGCTTACGACCCACGAACTGTTTTCGCACTTCAATCATATTATTCCTTTCCAGAGCGTACAGGTGACTGGCGAGATTACCATCGGTTATGTCGAGCAATTCTTTCAGTGATACAAAATCAACTGAATCATTTACCATCAGTACCGACATGATCCCCAGCCGCACCCGGCTTTCAAACTGCCTGTTTAATTTTGAAATAATCTCCTTCACTCTGCATGATTTACTCGTCCCTTGTCCCTTGTCCCTTGTCACTTTTCACATCATATCTGAAATACATCATCGATCCATATATTATATGCAGGACACCAAATCCCGCAGCCCAGAAAAGGAGTCCGTACCCCGGAAGCCAGGAGGCCAACAAACCCAATACGATTTGGGATATGCCAAGAATCCTGATCTCATGAAAAGTATATTTACCGGCATTGAGCAGTGCAAGGCCGTAAAATATCAGGGAAGTGGGCGCCACCAGAAGAAAAAGATGATGATACAGCAGGATCAGACAAAATAATCCGCCTGCCGAAAGAGGGATGAAAAGATTGATAACCAGACGGTGCATTGTATGGTCCCACACCTTCAATCCCTGCTTTCGCGCCTTTCGTGTGGTAAAATAAATCCCTGAGGAAAGGGCAAGTATAAGCATGATAATGGCATCCAAAAGAATAAACAATCCTGAATTGCCGGTTTTCAGGTATGGCATATCAGAAAAATGCTGGTTGAAATCGAAGTATCGCTGATCGAAGCCTAGATAAAAGAAAGCAATTCCGGCACCGGCAAGTGCGATGATTCCTGCTGAAATACCCGAAAGGCCGCTAAGCGACATGAAACGTGAGGAACGTTCCATGAGACTGCGGATTTCGTTAAGCTGTTGTATGGATTCGCTTGTTTGCATATGAAAGTACTTTGATATACAAAGTAAAATAATATTATATTATTTTCCAATTTTTTTGGTGTTTTTTTAAAAGACCATCAAATTTCTTCATATAATGCAGTTAAATTTGAATTTTTTATTTTCATGACATGAAGAAAGCTGTTATTTTCCTAATAATTCTGGTATGGCCTGTATTGGTTTTCGGACAGGATAAGAAGGCCGCAGCCAATAAGCTGAAAAGCATTACGGTGTCTGAGCAGAAGTTTGAAAAAGGTGCTGCCGGAAAAGCCACCGTAGAGTCGGTTACCCGTTACGATCAGGCCGGCAATATCATTGAAGAGATTGAATATAAACTCGGCAAAGTGGACAAACACTTTACCTATAAATACGATGCATCAAACAACAAGATCCAGGAGGTTGAACTCGATGCCTCGGGAAAGAAGATAAAAGTCGCGGAGTACAAGTATGACTCAAATAACCTCCGAACCGAAAAAACGGTGTATGATGGAAGTAACCAGATCCTGTCAAGAAAAACTTATAAGTATGAAACTTACTGAACTGTCACCATTCACCGTTTACCGTTCACCGTTTACCGTTTAATCTCCCTCTGCGTTATCTTCCCCGTTTTCTTATTCTTCAGAATCAGCTTAACTCTGCCATCAGGCATGGTTTCTTCTTTTACCAGAAGGTGATCGGCATCATAATCACGCAAAGCATTGATGGGTGCTGTCTTTTCACGGCCACGCCATACTTCCAGTTTCACGGGTTCCCATTTTCTGCTTTTTGCTGAACGGTAACAGGCATCCATGATTTCATTTACAATATAACCATCGTAAAAAGTCTCTTTAGCTTCTGTCTTGTTTTCAAAGGCCCTGAACATGTCGGTGAACATATCAGTATAACCCAGCTCTACTACTTCATCACCAACCGGGAACAGCCAGCCCTTTTCGGTTTCCGCTTTTTCGGCAACATACCCGCCTTTACCTCCGGCGGTAAACATCTCAAATCCGGTACGCAGGAAGTTATTCACCCAAATAGTACCGTCGGTGCCCATCACCTCGTCGCGCAAATCCATTCCGCCGCGGAACGACCAGCTTACTTCGAACTGGCCTATGGCCCCGTTTTCATACCGCACCCAGCCAAGTGCGTTGTCCTCAGCCTCGATGGGTTTAACCAGGGTATCGGCCCAGCAGATCACTTCAACGGGTTTAATATCTTTACCAATATAATTGCGCGAGATCTCGATACAATGACATCCCATATCAAGCAACACACCACCGCCGGAGATTTCTTTAGTCCAGAACCAGTCACTGTGTGGTCCCGGATGTGTTTCGCGCGAACGTGCCCATATCACATCGCCAACAGCTCCTGAACGAACTGATTGTAGGGCTTTCAAAGTTTTCGGAGTATATACCAGGTCCTCCAGATAGCCATGCATCACACCGGCTTTTTCCACAGCTTCAAGCATCTGTTTGGCTTCTGTTGCATTGCATCCCAGCGGTTTGGTGCAGAATACGGCTTTCTTTGCCTCAGCTGCCAACTTCACAGCCTCGATATGAAGGTTATTGGGCAGGCCAATGACCACCACTTCAACCTCCGGATCATTCACTGCTTCTTTCATAGAAGTGGTCCATTTAGGAATCCCGTGCTTTTGTGCAAAGACTTTTCCACTTGCGTCATCAAGGGAACATATTATTTGTACACGATCACGGCTGCGCTGTCCGTGAAGTGAAAAAGTGTAAAAATCGCCGATGAATCCGGCTCCGAGCATTGCTACTTTTGTCATGGTATGATATTTATAAATAATTTGTAATTGTGTTTTTTCATATATTTAACCACAAAACTAAAATACAATTTTCCGATGAAACGTATATCCTTGCTGAGCATTTTTTTGCTGGTTTCGTTTTTCCTGATGGCACAGCCTTATCAGCCCACATGGCAATCAATCGACAGCCGGCCGGTACCTGCCTGGTTCACCGATGCTAAATTCGGTATTTTTATCCACTGGGGGATTTACTCGGTTCCTTCCTGGGCCCCGGCTGATGCACCCATCGGTGTTTATGCAAAGTATGCCGAATGGTACTGGCATAAAAGCACGGTCAGCACAGGCGAAGAGCAAAAATATTTCAAGGCATTTCATGATAGCATATATGGTGAAAAATTCAAATACCAGGATTTTGCCGGTCAGTTTAAGGCCGAATTATTCGAACCGAAGAAATGGGCGGATGTTTTTGCCCAGTCAGGGGCCAAATACGTGGTGCTGACCTCCAAGCATCACGAGGGATTTTGCCTGTGGCCCAGTGCTCAAAGCTGGAACTGGAATTCAGTAGATATAGGTCCGCACCGTGATCTGGCAGGTGACTTGTCCAAAGCCGTGAAAGACAAAGGTCTGCATATGGGATTCTATTACTCGCTTTATGAATGGTTTAATCCGCTGTACAGGAGCGATGTGGAAAAATATGTGGATGACCATATGATCCCGCAGATGAAGGATCTGGTAATCCGCTATGAACCTGATATCCTATGGACCGACGGAGAGTGGGACCTGCCCAGCGAAACCTGGAAAAGCACGCAATTCCTGGCCTGGCTGTACAATGAGTCTCCCGTTAAGGACGGGGTGGTGGTAAACGACCGCTGGGGAAAAGAAACCCGGGCGCACCACGGAGGTATTTATACCACAGAATATGATCTGGTTCATGAACAGAAAGGAATAGGTGAGGCAGCTTCGCATCCCTGGGAGGAATGCCGGGGCATCGGTACCTCTTTCGGGTATAACCGGATCGAGGACCTTGATAATTATATGACCTCAAAGGCATTGATCGACCTATTGATTGAAAAGGTTTCCTCGGGAGGCAACCTTCTGCTCGATATAGGGCCCACCGCTGATGGCCGGATACCTGTGATCATGCAACAAAGGCTGCTTGATATGGGCGACTGGCTGAAAGTGAACGGGGAAGGTATTTATGGTACCCGCGTGTGGACTGAAAAGCCTGATAATAAACTGCCTGGTATATACTTTACCACTAAAGGAAATGATCTGTATGTGATCTGCACACAGTGGCCGCAGAAAGCCATAACAGTCAGGGGAGTGAAATCATCCTCAGGTGTTGAACTGCTGGGATCACCGGTGAGAGTTTCGGCCAGGGCTAACGGAAGCCTTTTCATTCAACCTCCGGACATCAACCCTGGTAACATGCCCTGCCAGCATGCCTGGATTTTTAAAGTTAAGGATTTCAGGGACTAGCCTTCCTAAAGTTAATTAGTTCATCTGCGTAATAACCAAATGCTGTATTTCATCGTAAACACCTGTGTTAACAGGATTAAATAATATTGTTATTTCTCATCTAAGTTGCTGTAAATATGATATCTCGTCTTTTCTTTGGTTTCACATTGCTATTTGTGATTGTTGGTAGGTTATGTAGTCAGGGTGTCGTTATCGATCACTGGGAATCGGTAGTGTATGCATCGGACAACTGGCGTTATTACTTTGGCTTGAATTCCGGACCGGCAGCCGGCTGGCATACCAGCGGATTCAATGATGAATCGTGGTTGCAAGGCCCGGGCGGATTCGGATATGCCGATGGTGACGATCAAACTACCTTAGCAGTACCTCCGAATCCCACTGCTGTTTACATAAGGACACCCTTTCAGATTCTGGATACTGCTGAAATCAACATGGCCCTTCTGAATATGGATTTCGACGACGGCTTTGTTACCTGGATCAACGGTGTGGAAGTGGCACGTGCCAACCTTGGCACACCCGGTGATTTTCCGGCATACAATACGCCTGCCACCGATCACGAGGCATTGATGTATCAAAATCTGAATCCACCCGCTTTCCTCATTTCCAAACAGAAATTAGCCACCTGTCTGATGAATGGTATGAATACCCTGGCCATTCAGGTTAACAATACCGGCAGCTCCTCCAGCGACATGAGCTGTATACCCTTCTTGTCAGTAGCCATGAAATCGGCCGGTACTTCATACCGACCGTTACCATCGTGGTTTTATGAACCTTATACCGGATTTACCGGATCACACCTGCCACTGGTGATCATTCAGACCTCTGCACCGATTCAGTCCGACGTCAAGGTTATGGTGGATCTCGGCATAATTGACAACGGGCCCGGGAACATAAATCACCTGACAGATCCATGGAATAACTATAACGGCAAGGCCGGCATTGAATACAGGGGCTCATCTTCTATGATGTTCCCAAAGCGAAACTACGGATTTGAGACATGGACCCCGGAAGGTCTTGATACTGCCTATTCACTGCTGGGAATGCCTGCGGAAAGCGACTGGGTATTACATGGACCGTACTCAGATAAATCGTTAATGCGTAACTACCTGGCTTTTTATTTGTTTAACGCTATGGGATATTATGCACCGCAAACGCGGTTGTGCGAAATGTTCCTGGACGGCCAGTATCATGGGGTATATTTGCTGCTGGAAAAGATCAAACGCGATAAAAACCGGGTTAATATTTCCAAACTTCTGCCCACCGATGTAATAGGTGATCAACTCACTGGTGGCTATATTGTTAAAATCGACAGATCGGCGACCGACTATACCGATGGTTGGTTTTCCCCGATCATGGGAACCGGTACCGGTAACAGCGGACCATTTTTTGCCTATCACTACCCGAGACGCACGGAAATCGTTCCCAAGCAAGAGGAATACATCCGCAACCGGATAACTAATTTTGAAATGGCACTCATAGGGTCCAATTATCGTGATCCTTACGCAGGATACCGTGCGTATATTGATGTTCCTTCATTTATCAACTACTTCATTCTTGTTGAATTAAGCAAAAATACCGACGGGTACAGGCTGAGCACTTTTCTGTATAAGGACAGGGACGGTAAAGATCCACTGATACATATGGGACCTGTATGGGATTATGACCTGGCTTTCGGGAATGCTGATTACCTGGAGGCCTTCAATACATTTGGCTGGAACTATACAGTGCCGGCTGACGGATGGGGTACTCCTTTCTGGTGGTCACGCTTATTAAGTGATTCTTACTATGCCAATAACCTGAATTGCTATTGGAACTACCTTCGTCAGGATTTACTTTCCAACGATGCCCTGATGGCCCTGGTCGACAGTACGGCAGAAGCAATAGGTGCAGCCGTTGAGCGTAACTTTAACCAGTGGCCCATTCATGGTGTTTATATCTGGCCCAATCCATACGTGGGTAATACTTATCAGCAGGATATCAATTATATGAAAAACTGGATCAGGGACAGGGCTGAATGGATAGATGCTAATATTCCCGGTGTGTATTGTACTACCGGCATTAAGGAAGCGGAAGAGTCATTCAACCTATCGCTTAAGGCTTATCCTAACCCGGCTTTCGGTGTGGTTACGCTTGAAATTCAGAATGTCAGGGAGGATGAGCTTTTGCTTGAAGTATACAACATAACCGGTCAGCTGGTTTTATCAAGTACTTTGGGGCGGGAACCCTTACATACCAAAAAAATTACCCTGCAGGCAGGCCTGTATACTGCCAGAGTAACCAACGGAAATGACACGGAAACGGTGAAAATTATTGTTCAATAAGCCATTCCTGATAATCTCCGCGTAAATATTCATTAATACATACATTGCAGCTGTTTTGCCGCGATACTCTGCTTCCGGTAATCAGTAATTTATTTACATTTGTAATGATTAGGTTTAATTACGAATTACGAATTAATGAATAGGATTAAAGATGATGTTTAAGAGGATTATTACCTGTTTTGTTGCCGGAGTTTCTCTCCTTAATTTGGAAGCACAGCTTGTCCCGGTCGAGGGGCCTTCGGTGGATCTTTCACATGGCAAACTTATGGTTTCTGAGAATAAGCACTTTTTGCAGTTTGAGGACGGTACACCGTTCTTTTACCTGGGTGATACCGGGTGGGAGTTTTTCCACCGGCTGAATTACCGGGAAGCAGAGACTTATCTGGAAAACCGCCGGAAAAAAGGATTCACGGTCATCCAGGCAGTTATCCTGGCTGAACTGGACGGACTGAATACACCCAACCGCAATGGCGACAAACCTCTGATTAATAATGATCCCACCAGGCCCAACGAAGCTTATTTTCTGTTCGTCGACAGCCTTATCCGGATGGCTGAAAACAAGGGCATATTTATAGGTCTGCTGCCCACCTGGGGCGATAAAGTTGACAGGGCAGGATGGGGGAAGGGACCAGTTGTTTTTACTCCGGGAAATACCCTGGAGTATGGCAAATATCTTGGCAACAGGTATAAGAACTTCAGGAACATCATCTGGATAAACGGTGGGGACCGTTCCGGAGGCACAGATGCTTCAGGAAAAGGTAATAATTTTCCGGTTTGGGATGCCCTGGGCAAAGGCATTAAATCGGCCGACAAGAACCACCTGATGACCTACCATCCCTGGGGAGAAAAAAGTTCTTCAGCCTGGTTTCATAACTGTTACTGGCTCGATTTCAACATGACACAAACAGGGCATGGCCAGCGTAGTTATGCAATTTACCGGATGGTCAGGGATGACTATAACCTCACACCGGTAAAACCATGCATGGATGGTGAACCCCGTTACGAGGATCATCCCATAAACTGGCAACCCGATTCGCTGGGCTGGTTCAATGAAATGCATGTACGGCAGGCGGCTTACTGGAACCTGTTTACCGGGGCACACGGTCATACCTATGGTTGTCATCCGGTATGGCAAATGGCTGCCCCTGGCAGGGAATTCGTCGGATATGCCCGTCATTACTGGTACGATGTACTTGATCTGCCCGGCGCCTGGCAGATGCTTAATGTACGCAGACTTATAGAATCCAGGCCCATGCTGAACCGCATACCTTTTTCGGAAATTGTACTGAATCCCGGTGATGAATACAGCCGGATCGTGGCCACCAAAGGCGACAGTTATGTAATGGTGTATACACCCCTGGGAAACGATATTGAGCTCGAAGGCAGTTTATTGTCAGCCTCGTCATATCAGGTCTCCTGGTTCGACCCTCGTTCAGGCAAGACGCTGAAATCGGGAACTGCAGTAAAAACCTCACAGCTCCGGTTCAATCCTCCTTCCCGGGGACCAGGATTCGACTGGATCCTCATACTCGATGAGGTAAAATAATGCATACCTGATTATACCAGATATTAACTAAAAACTAGCATATGAAAAAATATGTCACACTGGTAGGTGCCGGGGGTAAGATGGGTATCCGGCTTACTAAAAACCTTATGCACAGTGAGCACGACATGCACTACCTCGAAGTAGGCACCACTGGTATAGATAAACTTAAGGAACTTGGCATACAGGTTTCGGTTGAAAAAGAAGTGATTCCCCAATCCGATGTGGTTATCCTGGCTTTACCGGATGTGGTGCTTGGCAAAATTTCGACGCTGATCATTCCGCAAATGAAAAGGAACGCCCTGGTGATGACTCTGGATCCTGCAGTGGCCAGAGCCGGCAGGTTGTTCCTCAGGGAAGATGTGTCGTATTTCATTGCTCATCCCTCTCATCCTTCCGTTTTTAACTGGGAACCTACACCGGAAGCCCAGGCTGACTTTTTTGGCGGAACCCTGGCAAAACAATCCATTGTGTGTGCCCTGATGCAGGGACCGGATCTTGATTATAACATTGGGGAGCTAGTGTCAAAACAAATGTATGAACCGGTATCCAAGGCTTTCAGGATAACCATGGAACAAATGGCCCTGCTTGAGCCTGCCCTTGTTGAAACCTTGTCTTCTTCCTGCCTTGACCTGGTACGGGAGGGTATGGAAGAGATCATTAAAAGAGGCGTTCCGGCCGATGCGGCCAGGGAATTCCTGCTGGGTCATATCAATATCCAGCTTGCCATTTTGTTTAAGGAACTTCCCGGTGCCGTGTTTTCCGATGCGGCCAATAAGGCGCTGCAGAGAGGACGTCGTATTCTGTTTAAGGATGACTGGAAGCAGATATTCGAACCCGATAATGTGCTTCAGCAGGTAGTAGATATTACATGATCATCCGGAAAAGCAAAACATCCGTTACAACGGTTAATAACTCAGTCCGTATCCAAAAGGGAACAAAGGATTTTCAGAATCGTAAGGAAGATCTTCTTTCTGGTTGCGGACTGCCTCCATCGAAGATGGCAATTCTATCGGAAGCTTTCCTGACGGAGATATTTTCCCAAATATCACATCAAGCAGGGCCTTATCATTTGCACCAAAATTGACAAACAGTCCTCTGGAAACCTGAACAATCTCAGGAATTACCGCTGGCCTGTCAAGATACACATCTACTACTGATGGCACTTTTTGTAATAAGTCAAGTACCTCTTTCTTTTCTTTGCCTTTGAAATCAAGGTCGCCCGAACCAAACAATCTGCCAAGCATTCCTGATCCTTTAAGATACTGACTGGGTGCCTTCAGCCTTATAAGGGCAAAATCCGCCTGTTCAGGTTTTTCCACAACGGTCGCATAATTGCTGACTGCCTTGGTGTCTATGTTTTCACAGTAAATCTTTAGGCCTTCTTTTAATGGCAGTACCTTACCCGTAGACAAGGTATCGTTTTTAAGCAACACAACAGACATGCTTTGTGCCCGTTGTCCGGCTTCCATAAATTCAGCATTGCCAACTGTTTTTTCAGCCATGGCAACATCTACATAAGGATTATCAAACAGTCCCTGGATAAACTTGATACGGAGAATCCTTCTGACAGAGGTGTCCAGTCTGGCTTCACTGACCTTACCATCTTTTACAAGCCTGACAAGCATTTCCGGAATCATTTCCCCGCCGAACTGATCTACGCCCGCATCGATGATCTTCAGCATTCTCTCTTCCTCAGTGGCATTTTCCATGCCTCTGGCACGTGCAGGAAGAATCATTAAACCCAAGAATTTGATGTCTGTAACTAGACCCCAGTCGGTGCAAACCACACCATCAAAGTGATATTTATTCCTTAACAGACCGGTGATCATATCTTTGTTAAAACTGAATCCCACATTCTCTCGGGTCTGATCCATGGGAATTCCGTAATAGGGCATGATCTCCGCTGTACCCGCTTTAAATGCGGCCTCAAAAGGTATAAGATGATAATCGAAATTATTACCTGGATAGATCTGGCCTTTGGCAATCGGGAAATGCGGATCGATCCCTTCTTTCTGTGGCCCGCCTCCTGAGAAATGCTTGGTCATGCAGGCAACACTGGTGGTGCCCAGGCTGTCGCCCTGGAATCCTTTTATGTAGGCATAGGTGAGCTTTGCAGATAAGGCGGCATCCTCGCCAAAGGTGTGATTGATGCGTCCCCACCGGGGCTCAGTGGCGAGGTCAGCCATCGGATGGAGTGCAACCCTGATACCAACAGCAGTATATTCCTGCCGGGCAATATCGGCAAACCGGGCTGTTAACAGCGAGTCACCAATAGAGGCCAGTCCTAGCGGTTCGGGCCAGAGAGAGAATGCACCTGCAAACGCCCCTGCAAGCGGATTACTGCTGAAATGGTTACGCGGATCTGAAGCAATGGTCACCGGAATACCAAGCCGGGTTCGTTCAGCAAGCTTCTGCAGTTTGTTATACCACTGGGCCATTTCCTTTTTGCCTGTCCCTATAAATATGTTAAAATGGTTAATGTGCTTTTCAAAGAGCATCCCCGATGTACCTTTGGTCATTATGGAAAAAACATCGGAAAAGGAAGGCTTCTCAGAGATCGATCCATTCTTTTGCATACTGATGGGTGGGATAAACATGATTCCGGCTTTTTCTTCCAGATTCATTTGGGAAAGCAGGTCGGTTACCCTTGCTTCAATTCCCTGCCGGTTGTCTTCATAAACATTAAGTTTACCATCCTTGTTCAGGTCACGAAAGGTGAAGCTGTCGACAGTGATGACCTTAACTTCCGGACCAGCAAGGGCCATACTTTTTCCGGCATTCCGGTTTCCGGAAACCGAGATCCATATCACTGTTACCACAACAAGGAGCACGATCAATCCGACCATAGATCCCAGAATCCAAAGCAACGTTTTCAGGAATTTTTTCATAATACCATGAATTAATATGGATAATTCATGCAAAGTAACGAATTACAGACATTATTGCAATCGGTACGCCGGGATAATATCCCGTATCGGAAGAAATTTACTGTTAATTCAGGTTGTGCGACATTCTTTCCGGAACCGTAAGTTAATATGTAACAAATTAATTGTTCCTTCTATCTTTGTCAGGTTAGGATATGCTGTGATGGATCAATTGCATGAATATAGGGCAGATCAGGAATCCGGAAGCTTTACATGGCCTTTCGCCACATTCCTTTTAATAGTTGTCTTGCTGACAATAATCCAGGGGATGTGATCTTTAACGAACAAATATTGCCAGGAATATACCTTCAAGTATGATGATTCAGGAAAGGGTGTTAATAAGCGGTGGTACAGGACTTGTCGGAAGACAGTTATGCAGAAGTCTCCAGGGAAAGGGATACCATGTTGCCATTTTGAGCAGGAATGATCAAAGGAAGTCAGCTTTTCAAACTTACCACTGGGACGTTGACAGGTATGAAATAGATTATGATGCTATTGCATCTGCAGATTATATTATTCATCTTGCCGGGGCCAAAATCGACGAAAAAAGATGGACAAAAAAAAGACGGCAAATTATACTGGACAGTCGCATAAAAACCGGACAACTAATTTTCGAAAAGGTTAAAGAAAACAACCGCAGGATCAAAGCTTTTATATCTGCATCAGCCATTGGTTACTATGGAACAGGTACATCAGACAAGATTTATACTGAAACCGATCCGCATTCAGGTGACTTTTTGGGAGAAATCTGCAATCAATGGGAACAAACAGCAGATAAATTCGAAGAATTGGGAGTAAGAACAGTTAAAGTCAGAACAGGTGTGGTTCTCTCCAGTGACGGAGGAGTATTGCAAAAACTGATGGTGCTCATTAGAATGGGAATAGGATCAGCAATAGGTAAGGGCAATCAATATATACCCTGGATCCATCTTGAAGATTTATGCGGTATTTACTTAAAGGCTATTGATGATAAAAAAATGAAAGGCGCATATAATGCAGTAGCACCTGATCACAAAACCAACAAAGAGTTTATCTCAACGTTGGCTCATATGATGAAGAAACCCATAAGATTGCCAAACATACCGGCATTTCTGTTGAAAATTCGATTTGGTAAGTTGTCCGCAATTTTTTTGGAAGGGAGCAGGATTTCATCCGGCAGGATTATGAAAGCTGGTTACACCTTTAGGTTTCCTGATATCAGAAGCGCTTTAACAGACTTATTATTCAATAAGTAAAAACTCGTCAGAGGTTCGTTATTTATTATTATGCCCGGTCCAGATGAGATCGGAGGTATGAAATCCAATATTGTGTGCAATTTTAAGATAGTCTTGTTTGATTTTTTCGGGAATTGTCGTTTCGCGGGATAAGATCCAGAGATATTTCAGACTTTTACCGGCCACCAGGGCATATTTATACTGGTCGTCAATGGCAATTACATTGTATCCCGAGTAAAAAGGACCAAAAAAAGATACTTTCAACCTCGCTTCCTGTGGGTCCTTTAATAGTTTAGCCTTGCCAACAGCCTGTTTCCATTCATTGGTAACATAGTTGTACCCGCGGTTAACCACTTTGATGGAGCCATCTTTATTCAATGTATAATGAGCAGTTACATTATTCAGGTTGCGTTCAAAACGAAAATCCATCCGTGCAATTTCATACCATTTGTCCAGGTATTTGTCCTTGTCAAACGGCTTTACCGCATTAGCCCCCGATGGAATGGTTCTGCTGGAACAGCAGGTTAGTAAGGGCAGCAACAGGCCCATCACCATGACTTTTTTCATACACAGTTAAAGGATTTGAGCTATAACCATTGAAATGATATTAAAATTCACATTGTGGTTCCATGTTTATGGATGCTATTCCTTACTCACTGCCTCCATGCTGATTTCAACGCCAAGCAATTTTTCCAGCGGCAGGGAGAAAGTAAGCCTTTTACCTATCTCAACGGCTTCGTTAAGGGTATATCCCCTGCATTTTACCAGCCAGGCCATGAAGAAATAGGTAACCCTTCCTGCACCTGCGCAATGAATCAATACCGTATCATTTCCGGATAACAATTTGGAAAACTCTTCCAGTTTGCCGGGTATATAATCTTTTGTACCATCCACAGGCAGCATGATGTAGGTAAATCCCATCTGTCCGGCTACTGCTTCTTCATTGAAAGAACCCGCCGTAAATTCACTGTTTTCTCTTTCGGTTCGCAGGTTGATGATTTTTACAACTCCTTCGGACTTAAAATATTGCAAAGCTTCATAGGTGGGCTGGCCGCTCAGGTAAAAGTTCTGGTACTTGTAAAGATTCCTGAACTGCTGAATGACCTCTACTGTGTCTGACCTCAGTGAAATATCCTGGGCTTCTAAACCACTTGCATAAAACAGACAGATTAAAAATTGAATGACAGGCTTTTTCATGTTTTTAATAATCAGATTGGAAAGATACGCTTTTTATTCTAACTCCAGCACAAGCTATGTCAGTTGACATTCTTGTAACCTGTTATTACTGTTTAACAAATTGAATGATTTATTGATTTAACATTTGAAGCGCAAGTGTACTTCAACCAGGACATGATGCAAAAGAAGCCCGGGCAATTGCCCGGGCTTCTTTATCTTTACATATGTTCCTTATGAAATTTTTCAATTTCCGCAGGCGTGAATTTCTTGACCTTCACGATCCTGGCACTCATTTGGTCGGTTTCAGGAAGCATAAGTTTGACATTCTCTTCGGAGGTTCCTTCAATGAAACCATAAGCTGTATGATCTCCCGACATGCATCCATATTCAAGCTTGGAAAGCAGGTCATTCCCTTTGTCTTTCATCTCAACCAAAGAATTGATGCATTGTTCCTTGGTATGAGGAATCTGGACAAAATACACTGTTTTTTTTACTTCTGCTTTGTCTGCAGGTTTCGTACTTTGTGAAAACGTACTGCCAAAGATGCCAACTAAACTGGCCAGCATAAACAATCTGAGTGTTTTCATAACTTATATTTATTTAGATAAAATAAATATAAAGATACAATAAAAATTTATAATAGGATAAAAAGATCCATAAATCTGTAAATTTATTTTAAAACAAAATACTTACTTACCAACCCTTACGGATCCTTATCTGAATCAAGTATATAACCTTTCCTGAAAATGATGGAATGCTGATAGTGTAAACGCCAGAGATTATTATCTCGAACTTTTATTGATTTTACCTCCCTTCAAACTGTTTACGGTTATTTTGAAATTTTCCCCTTTTTCCGTGATCCATCTCACCCGGGTGACCGACATGCCTGGTATGTTTTTAACACGGATCACTGAGGGATCTCCGGTCTGAACTTCGGTAAGATTGAGGTCTTTGTCCAGAACAATCATTTTTCCTGCAGCTTTTACACCCTCAATGATGATTCTGTCTTCCGGATCAATGTTGTGCTTTCTGTTCTGCCCTGACCGTGTTGGTGTTAACCTGGAGTTGACAACTGACACTTCTACTTCCTGCAGTCCGTTTTCGATCTCTCTTACTTTAATTTCATCTATTTTTAATACGGGAGTATGATAGGCATGGAACAGGGTAAATGCCATATTCCTGTGGGCTTCTGTTTCAAGCATAAAACCGGGTTCTGGACGGCCAAAGTTTTTTTGGAATCCCCCAATCTCAATTTTCCCGTACAAGGGGTGATCAATCTCCCGCCATGGAACAAGAGCATCCCCGAATAACAGATAGGTATCAAAATCATATAATTCTCTTTCAGAACCGTCATCTGACGGGCCGGTGCCAAAATAAAGCTGTTCAGTAAATAACTCATTTGTGTATACATATATCCCCCTTGCCCCATAAAACCAGTCGATCTCTCCCCCGTAAACCGGGTAAAGGTCTTTCCAAAGTGTGGAAAGTTTATATCCCGGCAGTACTTTCTCACCCTTTTTTCCAATGGTGGTTAATACTGTTTCATCTTCAGGATCATACGTTTCCATAAATTGCTCCTGGGCAGGGCCCCTGAGAATCATTCCTCCGGAATTGTGATAGGATTGGGCACCGGCTATATTCGGATGTGAGATAATGAAGTCTCTCACAGCTTTATTTTCAGGTGTATAAAACGGGAATGGAAGCGCCCCGTCCTGCAAATAATCCGGCTGCCAGTTCTGGGACCAATCCCGGTTTGGATCGTAGTAACCAACCCTGTCTTCGTTGACATCACCATCCCCGTCGTTGTCAATACCTTCATAACCCAGTATTTCATACGCCCCGAATTTTCCGTTTTCTGCCTGTATCATCCTGTTGGGACTATCAGGATCGATATTATACTGACCATAAGGAGTTTTTCTCCTCATCATCATCAGCTTACCGTCGCCGTCTAGATCATCATAGCCATCCTCATCGGTCAATCCGTCCCTGTCATCATCAACGGGTATCATCCCCGACCTGGGAGAATGAACGTTGTTCAGCTCAAGCATATAGTTCATTCTGGCATCAGGATTAATTGTTGGAACGATGTAAAAAACCTTTTCATCAAGCAGTTCTTTAATAAAATTATTAGTATTACAGGTTTCTGTCAGATACCAGGCTGTGTATAAAGCAATCTCCGAGCCCTGTATTTCATTGGAATGTATGTTCCCGTCGATATAGAATCCCGGCTTTTCCTCGGGCTTTGTATTCTGAAAATTGGTAATGGTCACAAGCACGATATCCCTGCCTTCAAATGATTTGCCAATCGGTTCAACTTTTGCCAACTGGGGATAGGCTTGTGCAATCTCCTGACAGATCTTCACAATACCTTCATAAGTATTATACCTGTTCCATAATACCTTCACTTTTGGATCAAGGGGGGAACCGGCTGATTTGAAAAAATCGGGGATTTCCTGTGCACTGAGCATTGAACCAATATGCAATAACAAGCTAGTGAGGATAATTTTTGATTTCATGATGTGCACTTAATTTAATTCAATTTCCCTGTTGACAAATCCTGTTTGCGGCGAACCTGCTTTCAGACTTATTGTTCCTTTCCCGTTCAATAACCAGGCGGCTTTTACAGTTTCACCGGGAACAATGCGGTCCCAGAGAAAAACCTTTCTACCACCCATTACCTTTTGCGTTCCTGAGGTGAGGATGTCAAGCCGCACTTTTTTTACCCATTTGCTCTCTACAGCAAGTGCCGGCATCGTGGGAAATTTACCTGCATTGGTTAACTCAGCTTCAACCAGGTACACATCATCTGATCTTTTGGTGATTTTTACATCATTAAAAGTAAGGGCAGGATGCATGGAAGCCAGAGCTATCAGGAAGTCCAGATGCTGGTTGGCGATTGTATCGAGCATCGGGAGGGGAGGATTACATATCAGGAAAGGCTTTATTCCTCCTATTTCTACTACCTTTCCTGGGAAGTCGGGGTGATCAATTCGTTGCCAGGGAACCGTCTGGTTCTCTAAACCATGGTCAGAGGCCCATGTAAGATAATCGAATTCCGCCGATCCCATTTTATTCTTGTTCCTGGGTACATTCCATGCCGGAGTGCTGAAGGCAAAACGGTTATAATGAAAATAGGCCCAGGAGAGCAGATCACCGCCTGAAGGGACAACTTTGACCGTATCATTCAGTCTTGCTGTTTTATTGTACAAATCAACGACACTTTCGAAATACGGTTTATCTGTTTCACTGACCACCGACTGGATTTTCTTATCGGGGAATTCCTGCTTGAGATCCGAGAATCCGGACAGGTTGTTTTCCGGCCCAATGCATAAAACGGCAAAGATATTCCAGTGATCAAACAGGAATTTTGCCACCACCCGAACCTCCTCTTCCGATATCGAATTCTCACCGGCTCCCTGACTGAAATACGGATAGTTGAAACTGAAGTTTTTATTGAAGGTCACACCGCCGGGAAGGTCTTCGTTTATCTTGTCATCCTTGTCGTTATCAATCCCTTCGCACATTACAATATATTCTCCCTTTTGATTTTTGGTGATATCAGCCTTGATCATTACTGCAGGATTGTCAGGATGTATCATATATTCTCCCTTTTCCGGATCCTTAATTCTCATCCACGTGAACATGCCATCATTGTTCAGGTCATCATACCCATCTTCATCCGTTTTTCCGTCCCTGTCATCATCATAGGGCCTGGCATTTTCCTTTCTTTCATATTTTAGTGATGCAAAGTACTGCCCGGAAGCATCGGGCGATACATCAGGAAAGAAGTAAAAAGTAACCTCATTAAGAATAGAAGGATTTTGAACGACCAGTTTCTCCATCATCTGCATGGTGATCTCGGTTGAGGCGAGAGATGATCCCTGCAAATTACCAAAAACAGCAATACCCGGCTTATTGTCTTTTTCAAGGTTGCCAACAGTCACCACAAAAATTTCTTTGCCACCAGCGGTTTTACCTATCGAAGTACCATTTACCGTACTTTCGAAATAACTCAGGGCTTTGATTCTTGCTGCCAGCTGGGTGCTGTTGCTGTACTGGGCTGAAATATCTAAGGTAGTTGCCATAAAGGCAAGAGATAAGAAATGGAATAAGTTCATGGATCAGCGTTTAAGTTGCCTTGGTACAGGTAAAAATAGGAATTTGCAGGCAGATAAAAAACCGTATGGACTTATTACATTACGATACCGCCCTGAACTGCTTGGTCTTTAGTTCTTTCAGTTTGGAGCCTTTTCTTTTTATGTGCATGCCGAAAACCAGCCGGGTAAGGCTGAACGGCCTGATAAAAAGCAGGTAAATGGTAATACAGGCGAAAAAGCTTCCCAGGGTAAGGATTAAGGCCTTAATCCCCGCGGGCAGCAAGGTATTCATTAAATTGTACCCAACTACAATAATTGCCGTTTGATGCAGTATATAAAACGGATAGATGGCTTCGTTCAGGTGATGCCTCCAGGAATGATCATGGTTCAGATATCGGGCTGCATAACTGATAAGGGTAAGCGCAATGGATAGTTCCATCAGGCACGAAAGGAAAAGCTGGGCGGTATCATTCAGGTACGGGTCAATGGAGTGAAACCAGTCGAAAAAGAACAGTACCGTAAGAAACAGGGCTAAGCCGGCGAAAATCCTTCGCTGTGTGACCAGGTTCTTTATCAGCGCTTTATTGGACAACAGCATATAACCATACAGGAAAAACAGGAAGCTGTAACTGATATACGCCCAGTCATTTATCAGAGCATGGGTTTCCCGCGGAAAGTATTGCAGCAGGAAGAACTGCGACAGAAAGAGGGGTATGGTCAGCACAAGGAATATTCCTTTTATGGTTGAAAATCTTTCAAGAGTCCTGTAGATATTGCTTCCCAGTCTGGAGCGTAGAACCAGTATGAACGGGATGGCAGCCGTGGCACAGATAAACAGGTACAACACAAACCACAGGTGATGCCAGCTGAAATTCCCTTCGGGATAGACTCCTTCGGTGATATGGGGGATGAAACTGAGAAATGAACCGTACTGGGCCTGCTTTTCAATATAAACCTGTGGCGGCACAATTACAAACATGCCAAAAATAAGCGGTATGAGTAACTTGCGTGACTGTTCGCCAACAAACTGCAATGCGCTCCTTTGGCCCAGGGCAAAATAGGTACCTACTCCCGACACCAGAAAGAGCAAAGGCATTCGCCACCGGTGCAGGTAGGCCATTACGAGATCGAGCCACAGGATCCTTTCGGGATTCTTGATGTGCCAGTCATAGCTGTTGAAGAACATCCCGATATGAAAGAGAAAAACACTCAGTATAAGCATTATTCTTAACCAGTCAATATCATACCGGCGCTCAGAAAACGAAAATTCTTTTTTCATAATAGCATGATTTGAAATTTCTGGCTAAGGTAGAGTTCAGGTGTGGAAAACAGTGTATGTGCCGTACAACAGGTCGGACTGGTTTATAGGGAACAAGTAAAAGCCGATCGGCAAGTACGCCAAAAAAGGTTCAGGTATTTTTCCGGTATTCGGAAGGAGTCATCCCGGTGAGGGTTTTAAAAGCCTTGTTGGACGAGGCTTTCGAGTTACAGCCTACCTGTTCGGCAATCTCTTCAATGGTGAGGTTTTGTGTGGATTTATCGCGAAAAATGGTTTTAGCTTCTTCCACCCGGTAAGTCGACAGCAGGTCAAAAAAGTTCTTGCCCAGCTTTTCATTGATCACCTGGGAAACATGATGCGGGGGTTCGCTGACAGCCTTTGCTGTTTCGGTTAATGAAAGCATGTTCCGGGTATAATGCTTCTTTTCCTCCAGAAGGGCGACGATCTTGTTCAGAATTTCGATTTTCTTTTCTTCGGTCAGTGATGATTTTTCGTATTTGGGCCTGTCGCTGTTCCCCTCATTCGTTCGATGATGAGGGTTAAGCTGCCTGGTCACGACGATAAAACCGGACACATAAAGGATAATAGAGATATAGGTTCCAATGATATAATCACCCAGGTCCCTATCAAAAGTGAGTTTAATGTAAATAATCAGCAGGGTGATAATGGCCGCATGATACCAGTATGCAAAAAGTGGCCGGATAACATGATCCTTTTTCCCGAAGAACCTGAATATGATTTCAGCGGGGTAATACTTGATTTTCATAAAGATCAGATACAGGTAAACCAAAGCCTGGCTGATATACAGCGGGGCCAGACTGTCTCTTAAGCCAAGCGGATCCTCGGGAAGACTGGGACCTACATCCAGATACTGCCAGAGGGGCTGATAGCTGTATACATAGCTGTTGTATTTGTACTCAGGAGGTTGCATGAAATACAGTACGCAATACAGGAAATAAAAGACGAAAGGAAAAAATGAACGTGATCTTCCCGGGTGTAACCCTCATTTAACCTCGATTTGATGATAAGGTACAGAAATGGCAAAAGCAAAAAGATAAACGGCTCGGAATAATTCTCAAGCCGGATGACCTTCACGATAAAACCTGTATAATTCAGAAAGATCTCTGAGGAAAGAATAATGAAGGTCAGCAGCAGCAAACCAAAAAACAAGTTGGAAGGATCTTTGGGGTTCTTTTTATTCAGATAGTAATAAGCAAGGAAAAGGCCCTGCGAAATGCCCAGCAACATGAACAGTGCGAAAATATCAAAACGGGCCTCAAAGCGCATATGCCGGATTTTCAGCTAAAGTAATAAAAATGTGATCGTGAAGGCTCAATTGAATTAAGAAGTCTTTAAGCCCTATTTAAACTGCATATATATTAGTATAATCCGGTTAGTAAAAAATAATTACCTTTAAGAGTTCTCATGACTTCTGGTGAATTTCTTACTTTTAGTTCCTATTGTTTGCTACCTGAAAAGAAAGAATTGCAGCACATAAGATATGAAAAGGAATTATTTAAAGATTATACTACCGACAATCTTATCGATTCTTTTATTCATTCTAACAATATTTCTAATTATTATCCCCCGTTATCAGCAGAATATTATGAACGGCAAAAGGGAAATGATCAAAGAGTTAACCAACTCAGCATGGAGTATTCTGTCAGCCTATGAAAAAGAGGAAAAAAACGCATCAATAACCCGGGAAGAAGCACAGAAAACAGCCATTTCAAGAATACAGTACCTCCGGTATGGCGATGAAAACAAAGACTATTTCTGGATAACCGACTTGAAGCCAACCATGATCATGCACCCTTTCAGAACCGATCTGAACGGCGCTGATCTTACAAATTTTACCGATCCGCACGGGAAAAGACTGTTTGTTGAATTTGTAGAAACTGTTGAAAAATCGGAGCACGGATATGTTGATTACATGTGGCAATGGAAGGATGATTCGCTGCACATCGTTCCCAAGCTTTCTTATGTCAGGATTTTCAAGCCCTGGAACTGGGTAATCGGAACAGGTGTGTACATCGAAGATGTAAAAAAAGAAATTACCTTTCTCACACAAAGAATGATATGGATCTCAATAGGGATTTCCATTATAATTGCCTTGCTGCATTTATATATGTTCAGACAAAGTCTGATCATCGAACAAAAAAGAATCCGTGCCGAAAACGAATTGCACGAATCGAGGGAGAAATACCGGACCCTTGTTGAAGCTGCATCTGAAGGATTATTGATGCTGATCGACGGAAAGATCAGTTTCTCCAATAATGTGATGGGCAGGATGACAGGTTACGACATCAGTGAGCTTACTAATCTTTCCTTGCATGAATTAATAAGCAAAAGCAACAATGATGATATCCTAGAAACCTTCTCACAAAACGCGGTTAAAGAGGGTCAGTATGAATTGAACCTGCAGACCAAATCAGGAGATCTTGTTAATGTTCTGGTCACCTCATCAACAGCAACATTTTACGGCAAGACAGTCAATTTAATTATTGTAAAAGATATTTCCTTTGATAAAAGACATAATGCCACAAGGTTAGATTATCAAAAACTGATCAGTACATTGAATATCGGTTTTTTCAAAGCCAGGATTGATTCAAAAGGAAAATTCCTGTTTGCCAATGAAACTGCCATAAGAATTCTGGGCTTTAATAGTTTTGAAGAGCTATCAAAGACCCATATTCTCAGATTGCTGGCTGATAATGATGATAGAAAGAATCTGAGGGAAATACTAATAGAAAAGGGATTTTTAAAAAACAAAGTATTGAAAATCCTCAGGAAGAATGGTGCATATTCCATTATTTCTGTTTCTCTTGTTTTACTTAATAACGGAAATACTGATGATCTGATTTGTGATGGGATAATTGAAGACATCACTTTTCAGGAAAATAATAAAATACAAACCAGTAATCTGATTGCACAGCTGAAGTCAAATAACTTCATTCTGGAGCAGCCGGTTAAGCAATTTGTTACCGGCATAAATACCCTGGATGCTGACGCCACATTAACCTATGTAATTGATCTTCTGTCAAAAAGAAATACAGATAGCTTATTGCTTACCAAAAACAGTAATGATGTAATTGGAATTATTACCAGTACTGATATTCAGAAAAGGATTCTCTCACTGAAACTCAATCATGATAACCCGGCTTACCTGATCATGAGTTCACCTGTTACCTTTGTAAGGGAAAACACTTCAGTATATGACGCAATCAGAATCTTTGAAGAAGAGCGGATAAGCCATCTTGTTGTGAAGAATGAAACAAATGATATCGCAGGCATGTTGAGAGCCAATGATATATACAGGATGCTTAAAAACTCACTTTCCTTTTTTATGACAAACATAAGGGAGGCTGAAACAACCGATGAACTTAAACAATGCTACCAAAATCTGCAGCTGCTTATTAAATCCCTTATTAAAAGTGAGGTATCTGTTCAATATATTACAGAAATCACCACCTCTTTTTCGGATGATTTGATTAAGCGGTTAATTGAATTGTCGATACATAAAATAGGTAAGCCGCCGGTCAGGTTTTCTTTCATCTGCATGGGAAGTGAAGGAAGGAAGGAAGAAACGCTGTTTACTGATCAGGACAATGCCATTGTTTATGAAAATGTTCCAGAAGAGCAGGAAAGCGCAGTTAATGAATATTTTAAGAGGCTTGGTAATAGC
>Ga0256868_10000432_pt1 | contig 24635 bp, 24 predicted proteins | sample RVTome_13_FD_187341 | JGI IMG/M metagenome (GOLD analysis project Ga0256868, IMG submission 187341) | Soil microbial communities from uranium-contaminated site in the Upper Colorado River Basin, Wyoming, United States - RVT92D227 HiSeq ...
TCCGTGGATCGCGGGCAGCCCTTCGAATTTCCTGTAGGGCAGGGGAGAGTCATCAAGGGGTGGGACGAAGGAGTCGCCACCATGAAAGTCGGCGGCAAACGCAAATTGACCATCCCCCCGCAACTGGCTTACGGTGAGCGCGGTTATCCCGGAGCAATCCCGCCCAACGCCACCCTGATCTTCGAGATTCAATTGATAAGCATCAAGTAGCCGTTGCAGCCTTCCCCCCGGTATCCGGGGGGAATTCAAGGGGGGGTAGTTTTGAATTTCGAGGTTTGAAATTGTTTCGGATTTCGAATTTGGGACTTGTCCGCCTCAGGCGGATTTGGAGTTTCCCGCCATGCGGATGAGTAGGGGGGAACAAAAGGGGGATCAATACATCTTTCTCTGCGCTCTCTGCGCCTCTGCGTGAGCTATAAGCGGATGTCAATCGCTACTAACTTCTCAACGTCCATCACCCTCGGTCGCACCGGTCTTTCCGTGGGAAGGTTGGGTATCGGCGCCTCCTACGGCGTCCCTGCCGATGCCGTCGAAATGGCATTCGAGCGCGGCGTCAATTACCTGTACTGGGGCTCGAAACGCAAAGACCCCATGGCGGAAGGGATACGCGGTATCATCCGCCGCAATCGCGAGCAAGCGGTCATCGTCGTCAACGGCTTCAGCCGGCTCGGTTTCCGATACCGCCACATCGTTGAATCCAGCCTCAAAGCCTTGGGCACCGACTACATCGACATCTTTCTAATGGCGTTCCAATATCATCGCCCGCGTCAATCGCTCCTTGACACTGGACTCAAAATGAAAGACGAGGGCAAGATCCGTTTCCTGGCGTTGTCCAGCCACCGCAGGAAAGTCTTCCCCGAAGTGGAACCCGAGAAAATCTTCGACGTGTACCATGTCCGCTATAACGCCGCCCATCGCGGCGCCGAACAGGATGTACTCCCTCATCTTCCAAAGGAAAACGGACCGGGTATCGTCGCCTTCACCGCCACTCGTTGGGGTAAATTGCTGCTTGATTCCTGGATGCCGCCCGGCGAGAAAACCCCTACTGCCGCGGATTGCTATCGCTTCGCCCTGTCTAATCCGTCGGTGCACGTCTGCCTGACCGGTCCCAATACCCGCCAAATGATGGACCACGCCCTGACCGCCCTCGACAAAGGTCCTCTGGATCCCGACGAAATGGCATGGATGCACCGCATCGGCGACCACATATATCACCATAAGAGGAAAATCCAGTTGTGACCGCGACTGATAAACCAATAATACACGCAGTCCTGTTCGACCTGGACGGAGTCCTGATTGATTCCATGCCTCACCATGTCCGAGCCTGGACAGAGGAATTCGCCGCCTGGGGTGTAGATATCGACCCCCTGATTTTCCGCCTTCGCGAAGGCGAAAAAGCCGAAGCGACCCTGGAATATGCCGCTAAACGATATGGCTTGATCCTGACGCCGGAGCAACAAGCCAGTTTCGTGGAATCGAAACGCAGGCGATACCGGATGACCGCTCCCAATCATATGGTGGACGGTGCAGTCGAGTTGCTGAAATCTCTAAGGGAAAAGCAGATCAAAACCGCCTTGGTGACCGGCTCCATTCGGAAAAATCTGGATCATTCCGTACCCGAAGAAGAACGAGTCCTGTTCGATGCCATCATTACATCCGACCTCTGCACCCACGGCAAACCCCATCCCGAACCCTATCTCCGCGCTTCAGAATCCCTGAAAATCCCACCCGAACACTGTCTGGTTGTCGAAAACGCCCCTTTGGGTATCCAATCTGCCAAAGCCGCCGGCATCTTGACCCTGGCGATCACCACCACTCTCTCTGCGGAGTATCTGAAAGACGCCGACGCCATCATCGAGAACCTGTCCGATATCCTCCACCACGGCTCTTTCGCACTAAAATCCCTTCTGTAGCATCGCCCCTTGTGGGCGTTCCGAATAGATCCCCCCTACTATTGTAGGGGGGAAGAAAAGGGGGGTCACCGATTGTCATCCCGCACGCGATGCGGGATCCATCCTTCCCATTGCTGTCATGGTCCAGACCATGACAGCCCTGTCGCATAAGCCAGTTGAACCTTCCCCCCGGTACCCGGGGGAAATCAAAAGGGGGGCACGTTACCTGTCATTGCGAGCGAAGCGAAGCAATCTATTCCCCAACAATCGAACAATGAGACAATCGAGCACCGTAACAATTTGACAATTCAGCAATTCAACAATTCTTCCCTTCACACTTTCACACTTTCATACTTTCTAACTTCTTGTCACTTGCCACTTGTAACTACTTCAGCAATACCACCTTGCGATTGAATTCCAGATGAGCAGTAGAGAGGCGGGCAATATACATGCCGGAGGCGAAGCTGCTGGCGTCCCAACGAGCATGATACGTCCCGGGTGACAGCAATGGGTAGTCGAATTCCTGCACCCGCTGTCCTAAAATGTTGTAAATGGCAAGTCGAACCTCGGAAGCGACCGGTGCGGTGAACGGAATAACTACGACGCTATTAAAAGGATTAGGGTATGGAGTGTAGAGGTTGAACTGAGGCGAAGGTAGTCTGGTTCGGTCCGGGCGGACAGATGTAGAGGTGGTATCGGGTCCTGTTTTAATAAGATACACGTCGCTGTTCCCTGCTCCGTAAGAGTAGGTCGAGCCTGCAATTATGTATCCTCCATCGTCAGTGAGATTAGAAGAGAAGCAAAAATCGGCGTCATTCCCGCCATAGGTGCGCGTCCACAGTAGGTGACCGTTGCTGGTTGTTCTCACTATGTATATGTCCCAATCTCCTGCACCAAAGGATCGAGTATATCCCGAAATCATAAATCCGCCGTCTGAGGTCTGGTGACTACCGAAGCACCTTTCATGAAATGGCCCCCCGTATGTATTAGTCCAAAGGGTATCTCCTATGCTATCTGTTTTCACGATGTAGAAGTCGGAATAGGTGGGGGGGGACTGACCATAGGAGCGGGTCTCCCCAAATAATACGTACCCGTGATCAGATGTCTGACAGATTCCACCGCACCACTCTTGGTAAGCTCCGCCGAAGGTACGAGTCCATAGGGTGTCTCCAAAACTATCCAGTACTATCAGATAAAAATCAGAAGAGCCAGCACCGAATGAGGATGTCGTGCCCCCAATTACATACCCACCATCGTATGTTGGTAGGATGACATAAGGTTGGTCTTGACCCGTTCCCCCGTACGTCCGCGTCCAAATAGTATCTCCGTTGCTATCAGTCTTGATTAAGTAGATATCATCGCCTCCCGCCCCAAACGAGGAAGAGGAACCAGCCATAACGTACCCACCATCCGACGTCCTTTGAACAGCTAAGCCAATTTCTTCCCCATTTCCTCCGTATGTCCGGGTCCAGAGCGTATCGCCTGACGAATTAGTTCTAATGCAGTAAATATCTCTGTTGCCTGAGCCGAAGGACTTGGTATGTCCTATGACAATATATCCGCCATCGGGGTGTTGCTGAACAGCAAAGGCACCATCGTAGTCTATTCCACCGAAGGTGCGAGTCCAAAGCGTGTCTCCCAGACTGTCAGTTTTTATCAGATATACATCTGTCGTATCCTGGACCCCAAAACCAAACGATTCTGTTTTTCCGGTCGTTACATAGCCTCCATCGGTGGTCTGCAAAATCGACAAAGCGGCATCGAGTCTCACTCCGCCGTAGGTGCCGGTCCAAAGGGTGTCTGGATTGGGTTGGGCAAAGGCCAAGAAGGCATGGCCCACCAAGACGGGCCAAAGAAGGAGCTTGATCTTCATAATAACATCTCCGTATATGTTATTGGACGAATGAGCCATTTCTTACATCAAGGAGCAAAAAAGGGTGTATGTCGCGAAAATGGATTGGTGGATGATGGGTTCGACGCACAGGAACACCCCATCGTATTATGATGCGATCTTCTCTGTTTCGTTATGACCGGGTTTTCGAATCTCTGGCTTGGGACCCCGAGCCCAGGTATTGTATTTCAAAATGCACCACATCGCCCAAATCGCATCCCGCCATCCTACTTTCTTGCCCTCCGCGTAGCCCCTGCCGCTATAGGAAACCCCTACCTCGTAGATCCGAACTCCGGCGCGCGCTAATTTCGCGGTTACTTCCGGCTCAAATCCAAACCGATCCTCCTTCAAATCGATCGCCTGGATCACTTCGTTTCGGAAGGCTTTGAATCCCGTTTCCATGTCCGTCAAATTCAAATTGGTCATGGCATTCGACACCAGCGTCAACAATTTGTTGCCCACATAATGCCAGAAAAACAGCACCCGATGCGGTCCGCCACCCATGAACCGGGAACCGTACACCGCATCTGCTTTTCCATCCAGTATCGGCTTCACCAGGGTCGGATACTCCGACGGATCATATTCCAAATCCGCATCTTGAATCAAGACAATATCCCCCGTCGCCTCCCGAATCCCCAGCCGAAGCGCCGCTCCCTTTCCTTGATTGTGAGGCTGCAAGAATATCCGCCTGTGTGGATGATTCTCAGCCTGCCACTGCTGAAGGATATCCCGAGTCCCATCTGTCGACCCATCATCCACAATGAGGATTTCTTTCTCGAACGGCGCCGCCTCCACCCGAGACATTATAGTCTCCAGTGTACCCCGTTCATTGTACACCGGAATTACGACGGAAAGCCTCACGTCACCCTCCTGGCATATCAATGATTGCTGATTTTCCCAGTTCTTGCCGTCATTTCAACATTCTCGTCATCTGCTCGTTGCCGGACCGCCTCGCCGCTCTCAGTCTTCTTGTCTTGCCCCAATCGGCGCCACAGCCAGTCGTATCCTATTGCGGCAAACGGGAGCGCGAATGGAGTCGCTGGAAGCCGGAACCTGGCATAGGCAGTCAGAGCCCCCGTTAGCACCAGATACGCCGCGGTGAGCAAGCAGAATATCAAAACCCTGTTCTGGTATTTTCCCCATGAGGTCACAATACCGACAATGAAACCAAGATACACTACACATGAGAACAATAAGACTATCACGGCGATGATATAATGCACCAATCCTTTTCTTGCTACGAAGTCTCTTATCGATTCGGTCATGCCGACGTGGGATTTAGCCTCGACTTTCGCATCGGGAAGACGAAGTGCCCTTGAATACGCGGAAGTAGCCGGGCTGAACAGCACGTTGAGCACACCCAGGCAGTACCGTTTCATGAAATCGACCGGATCTGCTCTCACATACTTGGCAGCCAATTGATTCATGAACATCGCCAGTTGAAATGCACCGGCAGAATCGGGCGGTTGCCCACTCCAAACCATCATTTCTTTTGCCTCACCTATCAACGCTGTTCTCACCGTGTTGATATCTTGATGGCGTTTTGGCATTTCCATATATGCCACATTATATAGTAGGACAACATCGGACCCTACAGAACTTAAAGAAAAGCTGCCGAAGGTCCTATAATTCCTGATCAACCATGGCGATAGCGTCGCCGCGAAGAAAAACAAGACAATAACCGAATACTTGATCCCCGTCACTATCCGCCGCCGATACCACACCAGGAAAAGCGCCACTATTATCAATGGCAAGAACAGTGATATCGGTCTGACCAACGTCGCAACACCCAATGAGATGCCGTAGAGGACAAAGCCAGTGAGTGTCGTCGTCCTTGATGAGGAAAGCACCGCAACGCTAAATAGATAAAATCCAATGACCAGAAAGAAAACGAACACAATCTCACTGTACAGGAGATTGCTATGCAGGATGTTATTAGGATCCACAGCGAAGAGAATCGCAGCGATCATCGCGATCCGAGGCTCGAAGAACTGCCAGAGTGTGACCAAGAGCACCACACAGGTCAACGAACCGATCACGATCTGACTCAGGATCGCCAGCCACGGCTTCTCGCCCAAGAGCCAGTAATGAGCTGCGATAAAGAGCGGGTAAAGCGGCGTCCTAACGCTGTTCGGGTCCGCGATGTCGCTGGTGGCGAAGCGATGGCTCTTGACTAAAGTGGAGGCGAGGTTATGATAACCCAACGGATCGTCCTGGAGCAGAACCGTCCGCTCCACTTCCGGCTTCCACGGCTGAACTGCGAGGAAAAACCCCAATCTGAGTGCCAGGCACAGCAAAACTATGGCAGTGACCTGCCTCGTTCGTAACCCGTCCATGTGACGACCCCACTGCTAAATGAAACAACCCCGGGATTCTTCGTCGGTAGCTTCGGTAGGTCCGAACCCCGTTTCAATAATCCAACTGAAACATGTTACGTTCCCAACGAGGATGAGTCAGGATTTTGGGGACTGTGACCGTTCGCAAAGAACTGACCTGAACTGCTGATCACAGGACCATTGGGAAGGGATTTCCTGCAATCAGCCCGATACTATCCTATACGATGCCAGCCGTTAGACCCGCTGCTCCCCAATGCCCGTTGCGAATGCACAACCCTTTGGATGCCATAATCTAACACCTCGTTTCCACATTGTCAAGAGAAAAGAATCACTGCCCTTCGATTCCATCTAAGCTGACATGCCGAATTGTGATCCGCCTCCCCAGGAACATTTCGTAGTCAGCAGGAGTTGCATAGATAATTGTGGTATTCCGCTATCCGGAATTGCCTCAGGGTAGGAACGGCAATTTCGGCAAGAAAATTATTTTGAAAAACATCTTGACAATCCAGAAAAAAGAGCTTATATTAATGCCTTGCGTAGTGGACTGTTCCTCTACGCGATTTGATCTTTGACAACATGCGTGCATGAAAACGACTCCGACGTTTGTCGTGGTTTGAAATTCTTGTGCATATCTCTACAATGGAGAGTTTGATCCTGGCTCAGGACGAACGCTGGCGGCGGGCCTAACACATGCAAGTCGTACGCGAAAGGGGGTCTTCGGATCCCCCGGTAGAGTGGCGAACGGGTGAGTAATACGTAGGTAATCTGCCCCGGAGTGGGGAATAATCCGCCGAAAGGCGGACTAATTCCGCATACCGCCCCGTCCCCGCATGAGGACGGGATGAAAGCCTTCGGGCGCTTCGGGATGAGCTTGCGCACCATTAGCTCGTTGGTGAGGTAACGGCTCACCAAGGCTACGATGGTTAGCTGGTCTGAGAGGATGATCAGCCACACTGGGACTGAGATACGGCCCAGACTCCTACGGGAGGCAGCAGTGAGGAATCTTGCGCAATGGGCGAAAGCCTGACGCAGCCACGCCGCGTGACCGATGAAGTTCTTCGGAATGTAAAGGTCTGTTAGGAGGGACGAACATCCCGCTTGCGGGAACTGACGGTACCTCCAGAGAAAGCTCCGGCTAACTCCGTGCCAGCAGCCGCGGTAATACGGGGGGAGCAAGCGTTGTCCGGATTCATTGGGCGTAAAGGGCGCGTAGGCGGAATCGTATGTCGGTGGTGAAAATTCGGGGCTTAACCCCGAACCTGCCTCCGAAACTGCGATCCTTGAGTGCAGCAGAGGGAACTGGAATTCCTGGTGTAGCGGTGGAATGCATAGATATCAGGAAGAACACCGGTTGCGAAGGCGAGTTCCTGGACTGACACTGACGCTGAGGCGCGAAAGCGTGGGGAGCGAACAGGATTAGATACCCTGGTAGTCCACGCCGTAAACGATGGGCACTAGGTGCTGGAGGCATCGACCCCTTCAGCGCCGTAGCTAACGCATTAAGTGCCCCGCCTGGGGAGTACGCTCGCAAGGGTGAAACTCAAAGGAATTGACGGGACCTCGCACAAGCGGTGGAGCATGTGGTTTAATTCGATGCAACGCGAAGAACCTTACCTGGGCTTGAACTGTAGCTGCACGCCCGTCGAAAGGCGGGCTCCTTCGAGGGTGCTACAGAGGTGCTGCATGGCTGTCGTCAGCTCGTGTCGTGAGATGTTGGGTTAAGTCCCGCAACGAGCGCAACCCTTGCCCTTAGTTGCCATCAGCTCGGCTGGGAACTCTAAGGGAACTGCCCGTGTTAAACGGGAGGAAGGTGGGGATGACGTCAAGTCCTCATGGCCCTTATGTCCAGGGCTACACACGTGCTACAATGGCCGGTACAGAGGGTCGCAATACCGCAAGGTGGAGCTAATCCCAAAAAACCGGTCTCAGTTCGGATTGTACTCTGCAACTCGAGTACATGAAGTCGGAATCGCTAGTAATCGCGGATCAGCACGCCGCGGTGAATACGTTCCCGGGGTTTGTACACACCGCCCGTCACACCATGGGAGCCGGTAGGACCCGAAGTCGCCTACGCAACCGCAAGGAGCTAAGCGCCGAAGGTCAGACTGGTGACTGGGGTGAAGTCGTAACAAGGTAGCCGTACCGGAAGGTGCGGCTGGATCACCTCCTTTCTAAGGAGCCCTTCCGCGTAGGTGCCGACTTGTCGTGCACCTATCAGCGGATCCGGTCGATCGTCTGAGCACGATCATGCACGCTGTTGTCATTGTCTTTGAAATACCGTCCGAGCAACTATTCCCCCCTGCGCAGTAGGGGGGAAGAATAAGGGGGGTCATGGTTGGCATGCTGTCAGGTGTCCCCACCTGACAGCCGTATCCGCGCAGGTGCCGACTTGTCGTGCACCTCACTCTTATTCTTTGTCATACCGTCCGAGCCGTACCACGGGCATCCTGCCCGTGCCATCCGGAGCGCAGCGAAGGATCTCGCCCGGGTCATTCCCGCGGAAGCGGGAATCCAGGGAGTAGGTCAGGATCCCTGCGATCCTGACATCCGTCGTGCTGTCAGGTGTCCCCACCTGACAGACAACCTTGTTCGCGCCAGGTGTGAAGTGAAACGTAACCTGGCGAGCAAGTAATCGCCTTCGGACATCGCTTCGTCCGGCACACGCTTCCGGATCACGGGCCTATAGCTCAGTTGGTTAGAGCGCGCGCCTGATAAGCGCGAGGTCGGTAGTTCGACTCTACTTAGGCCCACCTAACCGGGTCGGGCAAGGAACTACCTCCTCCAGAATTCCGTCCCGACCTTCAGGACGGGGAATTAGCTCAGTTGGGAGAGCGCCGGTTTTGCAAGCCGGAGGTCACCGGTTCGATCCCGGTATTCTCCACAATGCGGCTGTTTAAATGACCTTCAACGAAATAGTCAGACTATTGGAACGCAACGGATTTAGATTAATTAAAGAAAAAGGCTCGATTCGATATTATCACAAAAAAGGTCATTCCAGACTTATTAGAATAGATTATCACGGCGCCAAAGAGATTCCTACCGGCACCGCGAAAACGATCTTGAAAGCAGCTGGCATTCGACGGAAGTCAAAATGATTGACTTGAAATATTCTTTGATAATTGAAGCTACTGAAGATCCCAGTTTCTTCAGCTTCTATTCCCCGGACTTGGAAGGCTTCACCGGCATTGGAAATTCGGTAGAGGACTGCCTATACAAAGCCAAATGGGGCATGGAGGATCACCTGGCGACGATGATAGAGCGTGGCATTGAGATACCCAAGCCAAATCCCGACCCCGATGTGGTGATTAAGAATCTGAAAAAGGCAAAGGTCGGTGTCCGAAGCGCGCGTGCTTCATGAGTTCAACGAAGAAAAGTGGTGAACCCAGCCACCCGGTTGAACATGATTTCCGAGGTGGTACTAGAGGTAAATACTACCAGGCGTATAAAAACAGGTCTTTGAAAATAGTCAACGCAAAAAGAGCAAGAGATACCCGTATGATTAGCAGAATGATTTCAGTAAAGGTTGATGGGAAATCTTATAAGTACAGAGTAACCTTTGAGCCTGACGAGGATGGTAGAATTGTTGCAGATTGTCCCGCCATCAAGGGATGCTATACTGAAGGACGGACGTTAGAAGAAGCTATCGAGATGATGAAGGATGCACTAAAAGTCAGTATTGAATCGTTAATCGAAGTAGGTGACATCATTCCTGAGGTTGAATACCAGCGGACCAGACCCAAGAGGATGATTTTTGGAAGGTGTGAAAATTCATTCAGATATATCCCAGTATGACACCTCGGTTACCTATTCTAAAACCCAGAAAGGTAATCACAGTTCTGGAACGAAATGGATTTAGACGTATAAAGAAAAGTAGTGGGCATGCCCGTTTCAAACATCCAGATGGTCGTTGGGCTGAGGTGCCCGTGCATGGCAAATTTGATATTGCGAAAGGTGTATTGAATAGGATATTGGAATCGTCAGAGAAGCAGATTGACGAGTTTCTATGAGGTCTAGATAGTGAAGAAGAGAGATACTGTTCGTTATAGACTTAAGGACGAAAAAAACAGAATTGTCTATATTGGAACTACCAATGATCCCGAACGGCGTGCACGCGAACATCATGATGAGCGCATGCGGTTCAAGAAGATGGAGATCGTTGGTCCTAGAGTCACTGAGGATGGTGCAAAGAAGTGGGAAGAAGAGAGCATTGAAAGATATAGAAAGAATACTGGCAATAAACCAAAATATAACAAGAAAACTTCTGGATAAAACGTCTTTACTCATGATGTATTAACATACTGCACGGTGCCCCCACCCTGCAGATATAAATACTTCTTATGAGCGGAATCAACCAAATATTCCGCTCCGCTCTTTGACAAATGGAACCGGTCAAAAAACGAGAACCGAGTTATCCGCCACCTGTCTCTGGCAAAAAGTTTTCGGTCAAGCTACTAAGGGCATAAGGTGGATGCCTTGGCACCGGTAGGCGATGAAGGGCGTGGTAAGCTGCGATAAGCGTCGGTGAGGTGCAAACAACCGTAGACCCGGCGATCCCCCAATGGGAAAACCCGTCCCGAGTCATGTCGGGACCTCATCCCGTGAATGCATAGCGGGAAGGAAGCGAACGGGGAGAACTGAAACATCTCAGTAACCCCAGGAAAAGAAAGCAACCGCGATTCCCTGAGTAGCGGCGAGCGAACGGGGAACAGCCTAAACCTGCACTATGTTCAAGCTCCGAAGCGTTGTAGTGCAGGGGTCGTGGGATCCGACCGACCTTGTTCGGAAAAGGTCAGGGAGTTACAAACCAATCTGGTAGTCGAAATGTTCTGGAAAGACATACCACAGTAGGTGATAGTCCTGTAAGCAAAAACAGATTGGCTCCCGTCGGACACCCAAGTACTGCGGGACACGAGAAATCCTGTAGGAATCCGGGAGGACCATCTCCTAAGGCTAAATACTCACCGGTGACCGATAGTGAACCAGTACCGTGAGGGAAAGGTGAAAAGCACCCCGGAAGGGGAGTGAAATAGTACCTGAAACCTTATGCCTACAATCAGTGGGAGCCTGCTTGGATTGCTTGCAATTCAAGCGGGTGACCGCGTACCTTTTGCATAATGGGCTGGCGAGTTACTCGTCTGGGGCAAGGTTAAGGACCTTAGGTCCGAAGCCGTAGCGAAAGCGAGTCTGAATAGGGCGCCCCAGTCCCAGGCGGTAGACGCGAAGCCGGGTGATCTATCCATGGCCAGGTTGAAGCCTCGGTAACACGAGGTGGAGGACCGAACTGGTTGAGGTTGAAAACTCATCGGATGAGCTGTGGATAGGGGTGAAAGGCCAATCAAACCCGGAGATAGCTCGTACTCCCCGAAATATTTTGAGGAATAGCCTCACGTGATGAGCACCGGAGGTAGAGCACTGACAGGGCTAGGGCCCTCACAAGGGTACCGATCCCTTTCAAACTCCGAATGCCGGCGTCTTTAACGTGGGAGTCAGCCCGTGGGAGATAAGTTTCACGGACGAAAGGAGAAGAATCCAGACCGCCAGCTAAGGTCCCAAAATGTGACTTAAGTGACAAAGGATGTGGAATCGCACAGACAGCCAGGATGTTGGCTTAGAGGCAGCCATTCATTTAAAGAGTGCGTAACAGCTCACTGGTCAAGTAGTTCCGCGCCGACAATTACCGGGACTCAAAGTCACTACCGAAGCTGCGGATCAGGCGCAAGCCTGATGGTAGGGGAGCATTCCATCAACCTGCAAAGGCGACGTCGCAAGACGCGCTGGAGGAAATGGAAACGAGTATGCCAGCATGAGTAACGATAAAATGGGTGAGAAACCCATTCACCGTAAGCCTAAGGATTCCTGAGTAAAGATTGTCTTCTCAGGGTTAGTCGGCACCTAAGCCGAGGCCGAGAGGCGTAGGCGATGGAAAACAGGCTAAATATTCCTGTACCACTTGAACATCGTTTGATCTATGGGGTGACGCAGAAGTGAAAGGTCCGCCACCGATTGGAAATGGTGGTCTAAGGCCGTAGGCGGGGGAAGTAGGCAAATCCGCTTCCCCATCAACGCCGAGAGCCGAACGGGAGCCGAATGGCACAAACGGACCCTAATCCCGCTGCCAAGAAAAACCCCTGTGTAGATGTTCGGGTGACCGTACCGTAAACCGACACAGGTGGGCGAGGAGAGTATCCTAAGGTGCTCGAGAGAATCGTGGTTAAGGAACTCAGCAAATTGACCCCGTAACTTCGGAAGAAGGGGTGCCCTGAGTGGTGATGGGTCTCGCACCCAAAACTGCCCGGGGTCGCAGAAAAACGGCCCAGCCGACTGTTTACTAAAAACACAGGTCTCTGCTAAGCCGTAAGGCGATGTATAGGGACTGACACCTGCCCGGTGCCGGAAGGTTAAGAGGTGAGGTCATCCCGCCGCAAGGCGGGAGAAGCTTCTAATCGAAGCCCCGGTAAACGGCGGCCGTAACTATAACGGTCCTAAGGTAGCGAAATTCCTTGTCGGGTAAGTTCCGACCTGCACGAATGGTGTAACGATCTGGGCGCTGTCTCAACCACGAACTCGGTGAAATTGAACTCCCAGTGAAGATGCTGGGTACCCGCGACCGGACGGAAAGACCCCGTGGACCTTTACTATAACCTGATATTGACTTTTAGCCTTGCATGTGTAGGATAGGTGGGAGGCTGCGAAGCGGCGACGCTAGTCGTCGTGGAGCCAACCTTGAAATACCACCCTTGTTCTGTTGGAAGTCTAACTTCGATCCGTGTATCCGGACCGAGGACAGTGTCAGGCGGGTAGTTTGACTGGGGCGGTCGCCTCCCAAAATGTAACGGAGGCGCCCAAAGGTTCCCTCAGCACGGTCGGTAATCGTGCGTAGAGCGTAAAGGCATAAGGGAGCTTAACTGCGAGACTTACAAGTCAAGCAGGTGGGAAACCAGGGCTTAGTGATCCGGCGGCTTGAGCATGGAATTGCCGTCGCTCATCGGATAAAAGGTACCCCGGGGATAACAGGCTGATCTTCCCCAAGAGTTCACATCGACGGGAAGGTTTGGCACCTCGATGTCGGCCCGTCGCATCCTGGGGCTGGAGAAGGTCCCAAGGGTTTGGCTGTTCGCCAATTAAAGCGGCACGCGAGCTGGGTTTAGAACGTCGTGAGACAGTTCGGTCCCTATCCGTCGTGGGCGTAGGTGTCTTGAGGAGCTCTGCTCTCAGTACGAGAGGACCGGAGTGGACGAACCACTGGTGTACCGGTTGTCGCGCCAGCGGCATCGCCGGGTAGCTACGTTCGGATGGGATAAGCGCTGAACGCATCTAAGTGCGAAACCCACTCCAAGACCAGGACACCCTTCCGATTCGTCGGAACTGAAGGCTCCTTGTAGACTACAAGGTCGATAGGCTCCAGGTGTAAAGGCAGCAATGTCAAAGCCGAGGAGTACTAATAAGCCGTGAGGCTTGACCGATTTTTTTCACCAGATGCAGGTGGCTGATAATTCATTCTCGTTTCTTCTATCTTCCCCCCTACCATTGTAGGGGGGAAAAGAAAAGGGGTGACCAACCGTGTTGCAGGATGTCCCCATCCTGCAACCCCTCTGTGTCATCCCGCACTTGATGCGGGATCCAGGTTGGTAGGTCAGGATTCCCGCGATCCTGACGATTACTTTTCCTGTGCTGTCAGGTGCCCTCACCTGACAGCCTTCCGGTTCCATTTGTGATTATGGTTGCCTGGTACAGCCGTTCGAGGAGGACACTGTTTAAATGGGGACTCTGCGGTCGATGGGTTACCCCCCCCACCTTTCGATCGAAACTATCCCAGCCAGGCACTATCGACTTCCGGATTTGTGGTCATTAATCCCTGTGCTGTCAGGTGCCCTCACCTGACAGCCAAACACTGTGCCGCAGGGTGTCCCCACCTGACAGCAACCGCAATGTCATCCCGCACCCGATGCGGGATCCAGGGTCATTGCGAGCGCAGCGAAGCAACCTCCGTTGTTCCTGCTGGGTTTCAAACGAAGTGTAACCCGGCGGGTCTGGCAACCACAAATCCCAACGATTTTTCCGGTGGTTATAGCGACGGGGCAACACCTCTTCCCATTCCGAACAGAGCAGTTAAGCCCGTCCGCGCCGATGGTACTGCTTAGGCAACTTTGTGGGAGAGTAGGTCGCCGCCGGGAATTCTTTGACAAGGGCAGCTTGCTTTGATATAGTGAGCTGCCCTTTAAAGTTTACATGATAAAAGAGAGGTTGACCATGTCTTCTGCGAAACTGAACACTGCCATCAAGATGCTTGAATCCCTTCCAGACCATGTCCAGGAAAGAGTAGTTGACCATCTGCGTGACTACATCGAAGACCTCCGCGACGAGATGAAGTGGGATAACACATTCCGTAAAACCAGCAAACAACTCACCCGTCTGGCTAAGGATGCGAAAAGAGAGATTAAGTCAGGTCGCTCCAAACCTTTGAATTTGAAACAACTATGAATTCAGCGACCTTACCCTCTTTCTGGGAATCCTATAATAAACTATCAGAAGAAACCAAACAGCAAGCCCGGAAAGCCTTTCGCTTGTGGGCTGATAATCCATTTCATCCTTCCTTGAGATTCAAATGTATCAACCGCGCTGAAAATATCTGGTCAGTAAGAATATCGCGTGGATACCGTGCTATTGCAATTTTCGAAGGTGATGTAGTCACTTGGTTCTGGATAGGCGGCCATGACGAATATGAGAAGTATATCGCCGGCAAATGAACTATGATTTTGACACCTATATATCAGCTACTTAGGCAACTTTGCGGGAGAGTGGAGCGAAGTGCCGATTAGTCGGCATCGCCGCCGGGGACTATGTTCCAGGGCAGCTTTCGATAACGAGGACCGCCTTTTTTACGTAAGTCCCGTAGCCGGCGTTATCTGGCAAAGTTTTCCCTTTAGGGCTTGACACCGACGAAACGCACAAATAAAAAAGGAGATAGTCTGATGGATGAAAGAGATGTTGACAGGATTAAGCAGACATGGCAATCTGCAATGAAAAAAGGCTCTATGAGGTCGGCACTGATTATTGGAGTAATTCTGGTCTGTTGTCTGCTTTTACATCCCTGGGTTCAGGTTGGGCCAGGTGAAAGAGGGGTTGTCCTTAATTTTGGCGCTGTTCAGGAGTATGTGCTTGGAGAAGGACTGCATTTCAGGGTGCCTGTAATGCAAAAGGTTATCAAAATAGATGTCAAGGTTCAGAAGGCAATGACTGATGCCGCATCTGCCTCGTCTGATCTTCAGGATGTGACATCATCGGTTGCGCTTAACTATCATATCGTGCCCGATAAGGCAAATGTTATCTATCAATCCATTGGGGTACACTTCAAGGAGCGTATTATAGACCCTGCAATACAAGAGGTAATGAAAGCTGTGTCAGCCGGGTATTCCGCAGAAGAACTTATAACAAAGAGGCCAGCGGTAAGCGAGGCAATGAGAGCAACCCTTGCTGAAAGACTCATAGTGCATAACATAGCAGTTGATGCGTTTTCTATTCTAAATTTCAGCTTCTCTAAAGTATTTACAGAGGCTATTGAGGCAAAGCAGACAGCAGAACAGCTTGCACTAAAGGCAAAGCGAGACCTGGATAGAATAAAAATTGAGGCAGAGCAGAAGATTACAGCAGCCACAGCAGAGGCAGAGGCATTGAGGCTACAGAGAGCGAATATTTCACAGGACCTTATAGAGCTTAGAAAGATAGAGGCAAATCTTAAGGCTATAGAGAAATGGAACGGAATTCTCCCTCAGGTTACAGGTGGTGGCGCAGTGCCATTTATTGGCATAGGAGAGATACAGAAGAGATAACCGAGTAATCATTAGAGGTATTCATATATGATTAGAATTATTGTTCTGCTTGCTATTGCAGGTATTGTAGGTGGTATTATAGCGGGGAGAAAAAGGCGCAGCCCGATATTGTGGTTTATACTATGTGCCCTTTTCCCTTTGCTTATTATTGTTGTTGCATTGCTTCCACCGATGGTATCTAAAGAGCATACCTAAAAGTGCCCTAACTGTGCAGAGATCATTTTTCCTGGGGAAAAACAAGATTCCGTAGGATTCTCGCGATGATAATAAATCTCGAGTCACTTCAGATCGCTGCCATCAGAAACGCCTTGTCGCGACGGGTGGGCCGATCAGCTTCTCGTTCTGTCGGGTCTCCACACCCTGCAGCATTAACCACCTCTTCCCATTCCGTCCCGATTATTCAGCATCATTACTGGGAATTCTTTGACAAGGGGCAGCTTGCTGTGATATAGTAACCTGCCCTTTCCTATGATCAAGACGTTACTGGTTCCGGAAATCCCACTGTGCTGAAGATTTAAGCCATCTTAAGGTCTTCCAGAAAATAATCGAAACACGGGAGGCGTTTATGACATTTCGAACACTTCTCATCATCAAAGCCGTGGTTTGTCTCGGCTTCGGGCTTTTCCTTCTCATCGCTCCAGTCTCATTGCTCGGTCTACTGGGCGCGTCATTGGGCGGTGCCGGCATGTTCACCGCACGGGAATACGGCGCCGCGCTCATCGGAACTCTGTTGCTCACCTGGTTCGCCAAGGATGTCAAGGCATCGGACGCCAAGGGTGCAATTCTTCTCGACCTTCTTGTCTATGACGCTATCGGAGTCATCATCACGCTCGTTGTGACCATTTCTGGCGTGTTGAACGTACTCGGCTGGGGCATCGTCGTCGTGTACCTGTTCTTCGCCGCGGGCTCGGGCTATCTACTCCTTAAGGAGAAACCATTCCAGCGGGCACACCCGCAGACCGAGACCTGAGAACCTGATTGTCATTGCGAGCCCTGTCCGCCTCGGGCGGGCTTGCCCCGGACGCTGATCCGGGGGTAGCGAAGCAATCTCATCGTGCCGTAGGGTGTCCTCACCCTGCGTTTTGGGATTTGCAATTCCGAAATTTGAGCTTGTTTCGGACTTGTACGCCTCGGGCGGATTTCGGTACTTGTCTGCCCTTAGCAGATTCAGATTTGGAACTTGCGATTCCCTGGAGTAGGTCAGGATCCCTGCGATCCTGGCAACTTCAAGGCCCCGTTCCCCACATCAAGGGGTTTCCCCTCCGCCCCTCTTCTGACTTTCCCACTTTCCCAACTTGCCAACTTGCTAACTTGCCCACTTTCTTCTTGACATTCTCTTCAACCGTTACTATATTTGGAAAGCACGTAGGTCAGGATCCCTGTGATCCTGACAATTATTCTGCCACTTTCACGAAAAGGAGCCTGACATGAAAGGCAACGACAAGATTATCGCCAAACTGAATGACCTCCTGGCGGACGAATTGACCGCCATCAACCAGTACATGGTGCACGCCCAAATGTGCGACAATTGGAAGTACGAGAAGCTCCACAAAGCCGACGAAAAACGAGCCATCGACGAAATGAAGCACGCCGAGAAACTGATCGCGCGAATCCTGTTCCTCGAAGGCGTGCCAGTGGTCAGCAAGTTGAAGAAAATCCATATCGGCGCCGAAATCAAGGCTCAGCACAAGAACGATTGGAACGCGGAAAATGACGCCATCAAGTCCTACAACGACGGCATCAAACTGGCAGTCACCACCGCCGACAACGGCACGCGGGAGCTTCTGGAATCTATCCTGAAGGACGAGGAAGACCACATCGACTGGCTGGAAGCCCAGATGGATCAAATCAAGCAGACCGGTGTGGAGAACTATCTTGCGGAGCAGATCGGCTGACCGGAAGGTGACGTCTTGATTCTCCGTCGAAGCCCTGAAAGGGCGCAATAGAGTACCCCAGGGCAATGCCCTGGGTCGGGGGACCCCCTCCAATCGCCACCTAATCCTGAGAGGGCGGCTCAGATTTTCGTGCAGCCACAGATCTATCCACCCCAGACGGACTTGTCGTGCTCTATTAGCGCATTCTCGCGTCCACCGAGGTGACACGGAGGTACTACCAATCTGCCTCCACTGGTATTGAGGGGAGAAAGCGCGGGACCTTGCTTGTTATAAGGCTCGAAGCAAACGCTATGTCTAACCAAGACAATCGAACCAAGCCACCGAGTAGTCTATTTGATCGAATGGTCTACTTGTTCTTGACATTGACTGTCTTAACGATTCTTTGCCTCCCGTTGACTCAATCTAACGATCGATTCCTGACTTCGTTAGAAGATGATAGTTTCTATTATTTCGAAATATGCCGGAATATAGTCCTCCACGGAAAAGTGAGCTTTGACGAAATCCATCTTACCAATGGATTTCACCCTCTTTGGATGCTCATATTGATTCCCGTTTTTGCCCTGTTTAATGGTTTCCCGGATCTTTCTTGTCGTGCTGCCGTCATACTTCAAATCGCGCTGCTATTTGGGACGTTTCTCATTTCCTACAGTATTTCAAATCGCAATCTCTCAAAAGGTCTTGGAATTATTGGAATTCTATTAGCATTATATCCTGGCTACACTGGGATCCTCGTATGCGGTATGGAAACGGGCATCACCGTCTTTCTATACGTGGTTCTTATATAGGTAATTGTCCAATACAAAGTATTCTCGAAACCGCATGCTGTTCCGATTACGACTTTCTGGTCGATAGGCATCTTGATTGGCATGGTGCTCTTGGCGAGACTTGATTCAGTGTTGTTCGTAGGTCTATTCTATTTGGCAATGTTGGAGTCAACCCTAAGAAATTGGAAATCGGTGAAGCGAAGAGTAATGTCGCTTTGCTTGGCCCTGTGCGCTCCCTCGTTGATCCTATGCTCCGCTTATTTTGCATGGAATGAAAGCGTTCTTGGAAGCCTTATGCCCGTCAGCGGATCGATCAAGATGGACTATTCGACAATCCACATAGATCCAGCCTCGTTCTTACGTTTGGCAAGACCATCTTACATCGAGTACGGCTTCGCATTTGTCCTTGCCGCATTTGGAATTCTCGTAAGTCTGTTTGGATTTGGTAAGGACCGTTCGAACCATGATCGCCTCAGAATCGTCGGAATCACTTCTCTGGGATATATAATCCAAGTTTCGAATGCGGGCTTATTTTCCAGCTGGAAAGCATTTTGGGCATGGCATTTCTATCTCTCTTCTGCTGTAGTACTCATCGTTACACCGTTCGCTGCAAAGATCATCCTTCAATGGTTTCGAACTAATCCGGATGCAATGTTGGCTAAGCTATCCAAGTCCAAAATAATCCTTGTCGGATGTCTCTCCATAATATTTAGCGTGCTATCCCATATCATGTATTATGAAAAACACCTGCTTCCAAGTAGCGGTGGTTATGTCCAGAGTCTTATGGCTGCTAACTATGTCAGGGACAATACCGGAAAAGACGCCATTCTTGCAATGGGTGATATGGCTGGGCTGTTTGGGTACTACTGCGATCGCAAGGTGATACAATTGGAAGGATTGGTTAATGACCTCGAATATAGGGATATTCTATCCGCAGGAACATTAGACAAATACCTGAAAGATAACGGCGTTGGATACCTAGCTGCCTATGCTGAATTTGACTCCAGCGTGGTTTCCGAGAACTATGACAGATTCGTACGAGTAGAACCATATCACGGCGGCTACAGTGGACCTCGCGATTCGATAACCGTTCTTAAAAAGAATGAGTTCTATCGAAAGCGGTGGGTACGACGAAACAGACAGACTGCCTTCGTGATCTGGAAGTTACCTTCGGAATCCCCAATTGCCTCAAAGGACAATCATTCCTGACCTCAGTGACGCAGACTCCAATCTGGTGAGTAGGTCGGTGCGAAGGTCAGAATCACTTCGATCCTGGCATTACTCTCCGAGGAAACTTGGTGAAAAAAGCATCGCATAGGAGATGGCCAACGACAGTCACGCTAATTACTGTCGTCGCCGCCATGGTTTCTTGCGGGGATGTATACGCTATTGACACAACAAGTGCCTCCGATCAATTCGAGACCATCCGTGCCTACATCCAAAACTGGCTTTCGCAGGTCGATATCGACAACACAGTCATATCATCCTTCAATTTGAAGAAAAACGTTATTGATGACTGGTCCAATCAGGAAGGAAAATACCAAATCGTAAGCGTCAGGAATCCCGAAGATTACGCCAACGCCGGTCATATCCCTCATGCCATCAATATCTACTGGATAGATATCCTCAACGATTCTAACTTAGCCCAACTTGACACCTCGAAAACTCAGGTCCTGTATTGCTATTACGGTCATGCCAGCATGATATCGTACACCATACTGAGTCTGCTCGGTTACCGATGTCGCAGCCTGGATTTCGGCATGATGGACTGGAATCCGGACGCCCTCGTGAAAGCGCCCTGGGATTTGATGGCAGACTACCAAGTCGAGACCGCTGCCCATGAGCCCGAAGGAAGGTATCCCGTGCCTGTCATCGCAAGCGACCAAAGCGATGTCAGGAGCCTGATCAAAGCGAGGGCGAACGAGTATTTCGCTGGCGAAGGCTCGCCCATTATGACTTCTTTGGACGTCAAAGCGATTATCGACGACTGGGGAAACAAAGAGTCCGAATACCAAATTGTCTGCGTGGAGTCAATCACGGACTACCAGAAAGGTCACCTCCCCCATGCCATGAGTATTCCGCTGACGGAAATTGCAGCCATTGACAACTTAAGGAAACTGGACCCCAACCGAACCACCATCGTATATTCCGACAACGGTCAAACCGGACAACTGGCTGCAACTGTGCTCAACCTACTTGGCTACAAATCCATTGCCCTGAAATTCGGCATGATGGATTGGAACCAATCCTTCGTGGATCCATCCAGACTGTGGGACGGCACCGCGACCTATCCCATCGAAAAAGGCAATTAATGTAGGTCGGGTTCTGGCGTGAGCCATGACTGCGTCACGAAGCGCAGCGAAGAAACCCGACAACCAACTGTCATCGCGAAGAAGCCAAGCGATCTCTTTCCCCCCGGTATCCGGGGGGAAATTGAAAAGGGGGGCACTTGCTACTTGTCACTTGCCAACCCTGTCCGCCTATGGCGGATTCCCAACTTTCTTCTTGACATTCTCTCTAAAACAAATTATATTGGACTGCCAGGAACCTTGATTCCTCTTCCGTCCGGCTACTGACGCAAAGCCCTTATGCGCCGATAGTACTCGCTACACAACTTTGCGGGGAGTTGAGCCTGTACCGAAATGTCGGCATCACTGCCAGGGATGCATTAATATGGGCAGCTCACCGAGAGGTCGGTTGCCCCTTTCGTCAAAAATCTAAATGAATGAATGTCAAGCAAGATAGGGATTCTATGACAGCCAGAATTACCGTTGATGACTTCATTCAGTATCTCAGCGAAGAGTCACTTACCAAGGTGGTGGAGGAGAATATCTTTCGCGGTGTGCCGTACGTATTTCGAGAGGCGCCGCAATCATTTGATGCTCTGAAGAATCATCTCAATTCAGAATTGGGAATTAAGCACGCAAACATACAAGTTGTCGGCAGCGCAGGTATAGGGTTCAGCCTAAATCCACACAACTTTCCACGAAAATTTTCCGACGAATCGGATATTGACGTTCTTCTTGTTGACGAGAGATTATTTGATGACGTCTGGAAGATATTGCTGAATTGGCATTATCCAATAAGGTTCGCAAAAAGCACGCCGGAGAAGAGATGGTTTCAGAGGCCCAGAAATGCAGTCTTTGAGGGTTGGATTGAGCTGGACAGAATCCAATATGAGGGTATCACCTTCCCTAAAACACTTGAGCCGCTGAGGGATATTAGCGCCAGGTGGTTTAACACATTCAAGAGTCTGTCTACATTAGAAAAGCACCCTGAGTTGACGCGACGTAACGTCAATGGGAGACTCTTCCGAACATGGGATCATGCCGCGTTGTACTATGAAGAAGGATTACGCATCATAAAGACTGAGATTCAATTACGATTTGAGGTAGGGACGGATGGACTTTAACTGCTCGATTCAAAACCTGGGCTGGTTTCATGACAGGTACCGCGAGGGCACACTTGAGATAAGACCCCCTTTTCAGAGGAAGCCGGTATGGGCTGCTCGGCAGAAATGCTATCTGATTGAGTCGATTCTCATGAGTCTGCCAATTCCAGAAATCTTTGTGCAGCAGAAGACCTCGCCCGAGGGGAAGACCACCTTCGTGGTCGTTGATGGGCAACAACGTATACGCTCCGTTCTTCAGTTTATCGGTTCAGAGCGGGATCCTGCTGAGAGTCAATACAACAAATTCAGTCTGGATAAACTTGAAGCTGATTCTGCCTGGTATGATTATGCCTTCAATGACCTACAGAGTGAGCAAAGAATTGCATTCTTTGAATACAAATTTGCCGTCAGATACCTGAACACGGGAAGTGATAGTGAAGTCAGGGACATGTTCAAGCGTTTGAACATGTTCTTGACGCCACTCAATCCACAGGAGTTACGAAATGCCACATACAAAGGACCCTTTATATCAGCTGCATATGAACTTGCAAATAACGAATACTGGGCAGAGAACAAAATCGTCTCTCCGAAGTCGATAAGAAGAATGGGTGACATTCAGTTCGTTAGCGAGCTGCTAATAGCCGTTATGCATGGTCCTCAGGGTGGAAGCTCTAAAATCGTTGACGACTACTATCAGCAATATGAAGATTTCGAAGAAGAGTTCCCAGAGCAAAGACGAGCCATAAGATTGTTCAAGGCAACACTTGATGCAGTTCATCGAATTTTTCCTGAAATCAAGGAAATCAGATGGTCTAACAAGACTGACTTTTACTCTCTTTTTGCAGCCGCTGCCAGCCTACTTAGGAATAGCGAACTCGTAGAAACGATGGTCCCCCAAGTTCGAAGTAGACTTGTTGAGTTCGCCAATGATGTTGACAAAAGACTAGGAGACCAAACCGCCGATGTGGGCGCTAACGTAATTCAATATGTAAGAGCCGTAGAAAAGGGTGCCAATGACAAGCCGCGGCGGGCAGATCGGCATGAAGTGCTTGTCAATCTTCTGCAACCATATTTTGCACCGAAAAAATAGTGGTGATGAGCGTAAACAGAACCTACCAATTACATAACTGCGATGCCTTCGAATGGCTCAGCTGTCGTGAGAAGCAATCAATCAACGCCATCGTTACTGATCCTCCTTATGGCGTACTAGAATATCTCCCCTCCCAACTTGAGAAGAAACGCAATAATAATGGTGGCATTTGGAGATTGCCTCAGAACTACGATGGCCATACGCGAAGCCCGATGCCAAGATTCACAGTTCTTGGACCCCGAGACCACGAACGCATCTCGTTATTTCACGATAAGTTCTGCAACTTAAGCTTCAGCGTGCTTGTGCCGGGCGCACATGTCATCATGGCGTCGCAGAGTATCCTCTCCCATCTTGTCATAGCCTCCTTCATTTCTTCAGGCTTCGAGCTAAGGGGTCAGATTGTCCGGGTAGTGAAGACACTCCGAGGGGGTGATCGCCCCAAGGGAGCCCATGGACAATTTCCAGACGTATCAGTCAGCCCGCGATCATGCTGGGAACCTTGGCTGATTTTTCGCAAGCCATGCGATGGTCGAATACAGGATAATCTTAGAAAGTGGGGTACTGGGGCGCTTCGAAGACCTACGCCTGACAAACCATTCAGTGATCATATTGTTTCAAGCCCTGCACGTGGTGATGAGCGTCGAATTGCCCCACATCCATCTCTGAAGCCCCAAGCGTTCGTTCGCCAAATTGTCAGGGCTGCACTTCCCTTGGGTCAAGGGATACTTCTTGATCCTTTTATGGGCTCTGGTTCAACCATTGCAGCAGCTATGAATTTGGGGTATCAAAGTATTGGAATTGAGATAGATCGGGAATACTTTCATATGGCACAAACAGCCATTCCCAAGCTTGCCGCTTTGCGGTCAAACGGATTAGTTTAGTGAGTAGGTCAGGGTCCCTGCGATCCTGACGTCTATTCTTTCTTTCTCACTTTCTCACTTTCCCACTTTCTCACTTCTTTTCTTCACCTGCATATAAACAAAATATATCACCGCCGGCCCCAACACCCCGACCATCACAATATCCACCACACTACTGTATTTCATCACTTCCTCCCAATTATCCCGCAGCTTGAATCCCACCCAGGCTAAAAACCCATTCCACATCCCCGCTCCCACAATCGTGTAAATACAGAACTTGGTCAAATTCATCCGACCGACTCCCGCCGGAATGGAAATCAAATGCCTCACCACCGGAATAAATCGGCTCACGAAAATGGTCTTATCGCCATACTTCCCGAAGAACCTTTCCGTCGCTTCCAAATGATGCTGGTCCAATAACAGATACTTCCCGAACTTAAGCACGAATGGCTTCCCCCCATAAATCCCCGCCACATAAGAAATCAGCGACCCGATGATGCTTCCCAACGTGCTGAAGAATATCGTCCCCAAAAACGTGAATTTCCCCTCATAAATCAGAAATCCGGCAAACGGCATCACCCCTTCGCTGGGTACCGGAAAAATCATACTTTCCAGCATCATCAGGATAGCCACCATACCGTATCCACCCTGATGAATCAGGTTCGTAGCGTGGTGCGCGATGAATT
>Ga0256868_10000433_pt1 | contig 24590 bp, 23 predicted proteins | sample RVTome_13_FD_187341 | JGI IMG/M metagenome (GOLD analysis project Ga0256868, IMG submission 187341) | Soil microbial communities from uranium-contaminated site in the Upper Colorado River Basin, Wyoming, United States - RVT92D227 HiSeq ...
CGGGATTTTTCACATATTCAACGTGATGTGTTAGACAATAGTGATTTTTCATGTCCAATAGAAACGATGGAAATGATTTCAGCATATATCAAAAAAGAACTAAATTCAAATTGAAGGTGTACTTAAAATATAATTCTTTTTATTAATTTATATATTAGCTCTTCTAAAAATTTAATTCTGTTTTGGTTTTATTGCTACTATCGTGTTTATTCTTAGACATCCTAATCCTTGTTCAGAATCTACTAAAATAAAACCATCCCTGTAATCTATATCTTCAATAGTGCCGGTAACGACACTTGCCCTTTTTTCACCCGGTTCTTTTGTTACGATTTTACAGTATTTTCCAATTAGTCTTTCCATATACTTTTTTTCCATTTCCTTTCACCTTCCTTCATTTATATTCCATTTCCATGGCACTTTAGCCATGTCAACATTATTCATGTTACCTGTTCGCATTTAACACTATTTAAAGATTATTCGGGAGACTATCATATCTGTAAAAAGGTAGAAATGACAAAAACCTCAAAATGACAATTTGTCAAAAATTTTTAAAGAAGCACTCAGCTAACTGGCATTTTCTTCATAATAAACATTATTTTGATAACATTTGAATAAAAAAAGAATAAGCTCATTATTTTTTGTCAAATTCTGGCTCATTATGAAGTTTTTTGGTTTTAATTATTTCTTCTTCAGAAAGACCTAGTGTTTTATCAATTTCATCATAAAGATTAAGTTTTTCTTTTAATGTTTTACTTAGTACTTCTTCAGTCATTGGAGTAGTCTCAAGCTCTGCTTTTCTAAGATTAAGCTCACTTTGAATCATTTTTAAAGTGTTCTGATTTTCAGTTAGATGACTTGTAATATTTTCAAGTTCACTTGTTTTAGAAGAAATAGTGTTATTTATTATTTCTAATTCTTTTTGTTTCTCCTCAAAAAGTCTTGTAATGTTTTTTATTTTATTTTCATTGTTTTCAGTTACAAAAAGTTTATCATGTTCGTTGTTAAGCTGTGAAATAATTGTTATTTTATCCATTAGTTCTTTGTTTTTAAGTTGTATTTCATCTCTTAGATTTTCTTCAAAATTTGTTTTTTCAAGTATTTTTGATTGTTTTTCTTGTAGCTGATTTTTTAGATTATCAATTATAACATTTCTATTTTTTAAATCATTTAATGTTGATTCTAAATCCTCATCTTTATGTTCTAACTCTGTTTGAACTTTTACTATTTCACTTTTTTTAGTGCTTAATTCTTCCTGTTTTTTATTTAGTTCGCTATTTCTCCATTGTAAATCTTGTAATCTATCTTTAAGTTCCTTTTTTAGATTAATTATATCCTCATCTTTAATGTTTAAGTTTTGTTGAAGAGTAAATACATTTTCAAGCTGGTTTTCATATTCTTGTTTTTTTGTTTCAAAATCAAAAGTAATCCTGTTTAGATCATCTTGCTGTTTCGAGATAAGGTTGTTCCTTGCTTGTAAAAGGTTTATATTTTTCATTAGCTCTTCTTCAAGTTTTGTTATTTCGATTTGTTTGTGATTTAATTTTTCCATTGTTTGTTTAAGTTGATCCTGGTTTACAGATAGCTGTGTTTCAAGATTATTTAGAGTATTTGTTTTTGTAATAAGTATCTCATGATTTTGTGTTAACTGCTGAGTTATTTTGTTTATTATCAAGTTTCTGTTTTCTATTTCACTGTTTAATATTTCAATTTCAAGTGTTTTTTCGTTTATAGTACCCCTAATATTATTTAATTCAATATTTTTATTTTCAAATTTATTTGCAAGGTTTTCAAATACTAAGTTTTTATTTTCTATTTCTGTTTGTATTTGTTGCAACTCATAATTTGTTTTTTCAAACTCTCCTTGTTTACAATTTAATTCGTTGTTTCTCCATTTAAGATCATCAAGTCTATCTGATAATTCTTTTCTTAGATCATTAATAAAACCTTCTTTAGAAGAAAGTAATGTCATTTTTTCATGTATTTCTTCTTGTTTTTTAGTAAGTTCTATTTGTAATTTGTTTGTTTTTTCTACTTTTTCAAATATTATATCGTTATCTTTATGAATCTGACTTTGTAATTGTTCTATTATCTGGTTTCTTGATTTAATTTCAGAATTTAGATCTATAAGTTCGTTTTCTTTTTCAATCAGCGCTCCTTGAATTTCTGCAGTTAGTTCTTGTTTGTCTTGTATTTGAACTTGAAGGTTACAAATTTTTTGTTCTTTATCGCTTAAAATCAATAAATTATCTTCCAAATCTTTGTGTGTTTTTTCTAGCTGTTGTATAATTTGTTCTGCTTTTTCCTTTTCATCTATTAAGTTAGAATTAATTTTATTTATCACAAGATTTTTTTCTTCTAGTTCTTGTTTGATATTTTGTATTTCATCATTTTTATCATCAATTTCTAGTTTATTTAGTCTTAGATCTTCATTTCTCATTTTTAGGTCTAATTTTAAACTGCGAATCTGGCTATATTTACTTTCTAGTTCTGTTTGTATGTCTATAATTTCTTGCTGTTTTTTGTCTAGTTGTTCTTGTAGATTTTGTGTGTTATTTTGTAGTTTTTCTATTTCTTCTTTGCTTTGATTTAGCTCATTGTTTCTCCATTCAAGGTCGCTTAAGCGATCTTGTAATTCTTTTTGTAAAAAACCTATTTCTTCTTCTTTATTTGAAAGATTATTTATTTTTTCATTTAGTTCTTTATTGTTTGTTAATAATTCTAATTTAAGTTTTTCTGCAACATCTGTTTTTTGAGTAATTCTTATCTGATTTTCAGATAGCTGTTTAGTTATATCTTCTATTATACTGTTTCTGGTTTCAAGCTCATTTGTAATTGACTCTATATCCTGTTTTTTAAAATCTATTTCTGTTTTTAAATCTGCTATTTGCTTTTTATGTTCACTTAATAAACTTGTTTTTATATCAAGCTCTTCTCTTATTTGTTTTAACTCTTTTTGATTTTTGTTTAACTCATTGTTTTTCCATTCTAAATCGTTGGTTCTATCTTTTAGTTCTTTTTGCAGATTTGTAATTTCCTCTTTTTTAGCATCAATTTTAAGTATAACTGTTTGTAATTCTTGATTGATTTTATCTGCAAAACTTGATTTTTCAATAAGCTGAGTATGGCTATTTTTAAGTTGTTTACTTATATTTTCAATTATTGTTTCTCTTTCTTTTATTTCTTCCTGAATATTTTCAAAATCTTCTTTTAAAATATTAAGTTCATTGTTTTTAGTATCAAAAGTATTTTTAACATTATTTAGCTCTTCTACTAGTCTACTCAGCTGTTTTTCTCTTTCTTTTAAAACAGATGTTGCTTCTTGTGTTTCACTGTTTTTATCCTCAAGTAAATTATTTAGTTTCTGTATTTTCTGGTTTTTACTTTCAATATTTATGGCAAGTTCTTCTAGTGTTTTTTCTTTATGAAAAAGTTCTTTCCTAAGGTTTTTTAGCTCACGGTTTTTAACACTCTTTTTTAGTTCATCAAGTTCTTCTTCCAAACGAGTTTTTTCTATTTTTATTTCTTCTAAGTTTTGTTCTTTTTCTTCTAATTTAATTCTGATTTTTTGCAGTTCTTTATTTTTTTCTTCGAGTTCCAAAATATTTAATTTTATTTCCTTACTACTTTGATTTAGATTATCTTTTAAGCTTTTATTATCTAGTTCTTTTTCTTTTAATTCTTCTTTTAGATTTTGAATAAAATTATGTTTTTTTTCTATTTCTTTAGTTTTTTTATCTAGTTCTTTTCTAATTTTTTCTATTTTTTTATCTATGAAAAATACTTTTCCTTTTAGGTTTTCATAATCATTAGTTTTTTTTTCAAGTTTCTGTTTTTTATCAGATAGTTCGCAACTTAGAGTCTTAAAAGTTTTTTCTTTTTCTATAAGAAAGTTTTTACTTTTTTCAAGCTCGGTGATACTTGTTTCAAAATCCGCTCTTAAATTTTTAATAATCTTGTTTTTATTATCTATTAATAACCTTATACTTTCTAATTCATCATTTTTTTCTGTAAGTTCTTCTGTTGTTTCATCGAGTGCATTATCATCCTTTTTTTTATTAGGAATATACTTCATACTACTCTACCTCACCGTAGCATATGTAGGGAACAAATTTATTTTATTTTTATAGGTATAATATTTTCTTTAGATATTGATAATCTGATTTTAATGGTTCAAATTGTACTTTAACTGAATAGTATTTATCTTTGTAGTGGCATATTGAGTAATCATTGTCATGCTAAGATAAATTAGCATCACCTCTATAAATATTATTCGGCGATCTATCTTCAACCCATCACATGCCCTGTAGTGCTGTTTATAAAATAAATGTATAATCTTTTATATAAATATATCTTAATCAGATGCTTATGCAGGTGCATATCCCTTCTTTTAAAATAACTTTTTACATGTTAAATATTTTAGCATTATAAAATTTAAATTTCAAACAAAAATTTAAATATAAAAAAATATTATATATTTATAATGAAAAATAATAAATTGTTTTCTATAGTTAGTTTTCATATAGTGGTTTTAATTTTCCTTTCAAATTTATCTATAACCTCATTAGGATACACACAATTTTCAGATAATACCATCAAAGAAACGCAAGTAAAATATGACCTTTTAATAATAACACCAGAGGTTTTTTCAGAATATTTACAACCATTAGTTAATCATAAAAACAAATATGATGTAAAAACTATTATAACAACAGTAGAAGAAATTTATGCTCAAATATATTGGAAAGGAAAAGATGATGCTGAAAAAGTTAAATATTTTATTAAAGAAGCAATAGAACAATGGCAAATAAAATATGTGCTACTTGTTGGTGGTAGAAAAGATCAATCAAAAACTGAGACGTGGTGGGTACCTGTAAGATATTCACATCTAAGTAGACCATATGATAATTGGCCTGAAAAAAAATTTTTAACTGATTTATATTTTGCAGATATTTACGACTCAAAAGGTAATTTTAGTAGCTGGGATGATAACAACAATGGTGTCTTTGGGGAATGGCCTGTAAATCAACCATCTTTAGACATTCCTGATTTATATCCTGATGTTTGTGTTGGTCGACTACCATGTAGTAATATTAATGATGTAAAAATAGTGGTAAATAAAATAATCCAATATGAAAATAATGTTTTTGATGATTCTTGGTTTAAAAAAATTGTAGTAGTAGCCGGTGATACCTATCCTGAAAAAACAGATTATATCGATGGTGAAAATTATACTCAACAAGCACTTGATATTATGTCTGATTTTGAACCAGTTAAAATTTGGAGTTCTCTAAATAACCTTAAAACTAAAAATATTGTAAAAGCAATAAATCAAGGCTGTGGTTTTATCTTTTTTTCAACACATGGCGGTCCTGGTTCAGTTTCAACACATCCCCCTAATAATAGTGATAAATGGATTGGAAGATTTGGTCTTAGAAATATGCCTTTTTTAATAAATTACAACAGACTCCCAGTTTGCACAGCAGCTAGTGGCTGTTTTGTTAGTATGTTTAATGTAAGCCTAGGTCATACTGATTGGACATACTGGCATGGCATACCATATAATATCCCACGTTGTTGGAGTTGGTCACTAGTTAGAAAACCATATGGTGGATGCATTGGTGTTATAGGCTCGACTGCTTTTAGCTATGAATCACCAGATATAGATAGTAGAGTTGGTGGTTGCGAATGGTTAGATATTCATTTCTATGAAAAATACGCAAAAAACAATGTAATCATTTTAGGTGAATGTTGGGCGAATACTATTACAAGTTTCTTACAAAACTTTACAATTAACTGGTCTGATACCAACAATAAAGGTGATGCAATAATTGCTAAAAACTGTGAGCAATGGCTATTAATCGGTGATCCAAGCTTAAGGATAGGTGGCTACAACTAAAATTTTTTATTCTATACTCTGCTTAATTTTTTTTTCTTTTTAACCTGAAAAACATAACGCGTTGGAATACGCTTTTTTTTACCAGTCCAATAACCACAATTATCGCATCTAAACTCTATTGTTACTTCTCCACCCCAGATTGTTAGATTTTTAACATTTTTAAAGCTATGACTGCAGACTGGGCATTTATTCATAGTTTTATGCGGATCACCTTCCCTAGTGTGGATCTCTAATTTTATAAAATCGCTATTTATCGCAATATTTCTAAGCCTAGTGCTACTCACACCATAGTTTTTATCTTTAGTTTTAAGCTCTTTTTCAACAAGGTTTTTAAGCCTTATCTGAGAATTAATAGTTCTACGTTTTGAAAATATTTTTTTAAGAGCTTTTTTAACCTGCTCATCTGAAGGTATATGATAACTCATAAATAAAAAAAGATATAATTTTTCTATTTATATCATTTTATAAAGAAATAGTTTTAAGTAAATCTGTTCTACTGATTATTCCTACTATTTTTTCATTTTCAACAAGGGGTAAAGCTCCCAGATTATTTTTAAGCATAATACTTGCTGCTTCAGAAGCAGATATACTAGGTTGTATCCATATAACGGGTTTCTTCATAACATCTTCAACAAGTAATTCTTCAAGTTGATGCTTCTGTCTACCCAGCGGAAAAGAACTTTTAAGAGTAGCAAAAGCAAAGGCTATCTCATTATCACTTATAATCCCAACAAGCTTTCCATCCTTAAGAACAGGTAATCTTGCAATGTTTTCATCAACCATTATACGTCTTGCATGAATAACACGATCATCAGAAGAAACTGTTATAATTTTTTTATTTGCTAGTTCCCTTACTTGCCTTTTACTTTTAACAAAAGGTAATAAATCTGCTTTTGTTATCACACCTAATAAGTTTAAATTTTCTGTTACACATAACATTGTAGGACCTGGTTCACCTACTGTTTTAAGTATTTTCTCAACATCTGTCTCAGGATGAACACATTCAAGGTTTTTATCGGTTACACTTGAAGCATGAAGTCTAGAAGCAGGTACTCCTTTTTTACGAATTGAACCAAGTTTATATGCAATTATGTTGTCGGTTACCATTCCAACTAGCTTTTTTTTTTCTAAAACAGGTATCTTTGTAATTTCATATTTTTTCATGAGATCTAAAACATGTTTTAGATTTTCATCTTTATCAACTGTTATAATATCTTTTGTCATAACATCTTTTACTTTCATATTTTTTCCCTCTTTATAACAAAATAGTTTAGATTATTCGTATTTTAACGAGTCTATACAACTTTCACACAACAATTTTCCGTCAGCATTTTTAAGATTAGTCGAAAGAATTCCGCAATCCTCACATTTACCAGAAAATATCTGCTTTTTATAATATGATTCATCTTTTACTGTTATATCATGCCACTCACGAGATATATCATGTAGAACTGGTGAAATCCTTGAAATATCTTTTTGGGTGATAATACCAATCAGTTCATTATTTTCAACAACTGGAAGTCTACGAACATTGCATTTACCCATTGTCTTCATTGCTTCTTCAAGAGTAACAAAAGGATCTATAATTATTACAGGTGTTGTCATAACATCTTTTATTTTAACATCTTTTGGATTTTTTGCTTCTGCGACTACTTTTTTAATTATATCGCTTTCAGTAAGTATTCCTATAAGAAGTTTTTTTTGTACAACTAGTACATTTCCTATTTTTCTTTTTTTCATTAGTTTTGCTGCATCCAAAACTGTTAACTCAGGGTCAATTATTGCAAGATTTGTTTTCATTGCCTCTTTAACGATTATCTCACGGTTCATATTTTTCACCATCGGACTTTTTTTTGAGACCAAACATTAATACCTTTTGCAGTATTTTATGTTTTCATATGTCAGCAAGTCAATATGAGCGTGAGCTTAAAGGTATTCTTGAAGGAGATGCTAAAATTATTTCTAAGGTTACAAAGACTTGCTCAACACTTGTAAAAGACAATTATTTTAAAATCTCTAATAGACCTTTTGCAGTTATACGAGCAGCAGGCTCACTTGGAATAGATTTAGTTGCAGCTAGAGGTGATGTTTCTTTTTTAATAGAAGTAAAAACGAGCGTTGATGAGACGCTTCATTTTAGTAGTATGGGTGGTAAACCACAGAAACAAGCAGAAAATATGATTAAAACATGTGAAAAAACCAAAACACTACCGATTTATGCATTTAGAGCAAAAGGCGTGAGAGGTGACAGTTGGCGTATTTTTACACTTGACCTCTTGGGTTTAGAAGGTCGACTTAGTGTTGTTTATAATAGATTACCAAAAATAAAACGTAGTAAAAATGGTAATTTTGTTATGAGATGGGAGGAAGGTATGCCTCTTTCTGATTTTATTTCTTATTTATGTAAATGAGAAAATTAATGGAAACGTTTTTAGAACCTTTCTATATTCATGCTATGCTGATTAAGATGAAAAAAATGCTAGTTGCATATGATGGATCTGATGCTTCAAAAAAAGCACTTGAATTAGTAAAAAAATGTGCAGATCAAGAGGATGTAATAACACTTCTAACTGTTGTACCTGCAGAACTAGCAGAATCCTCATTTACAAAAATGCTTCTACCGACAATTGATCTAAGTAGTATAATTAAAAGTGGTAGTTTTAAGGATAAAGCACGTGATTCATTATCCAGAATTGTGAAAGACTTAGAAAATAATGTTTCAAAAGTAAATATAATGGTTGAAGATGGTGATCCGGCTGATGAAATTTTAATAAGTGCAAAAAAAGCAGATGCGGATATTATCGTAGTAGGGTACAAAGGCTATGGTAAAGAAGGTCGTTTTCTTTTGGGTAGCGTCACAGATAAAGTAGTTCGTCATGCAGGTGTTTCAGTTCTTGTTGTAAGATAAAAACATTAATATCAATCTTTCCTCTTCCTATTTTTTATTTATGCATCCTGTAGAAGATATTAGGGGAAGTAAAAGTCAACTTCTAAAAGATAAAGTAATAGTTTTAGCTGTAACTGGAAGTATTGCAGCTGTTGAAACAATAAAACTTGCTCGTGAATTGATACGTCATGGAGCAGAAATAATTCCTGTAATGAGCCCTACTGCAACAAAAGTTATTCATCCGGATAGCCTATGGTTTGCAACAGGTAAAAAACCAATTGTTGAACTCTCTGGTGCAACAGAACATGTAAGCTACTGTGGCAGAGTAAAAGAACCCGCAGATATGCTTTTAATTTGTCCTTGTACTGCAAATACTATCTCAAAAATTGCTTATGGCATAGATGACACAAGTGTTACTACTTTTGCAACAACTGCAATTGGATCGAAAATACCAGTTGTAATCGTTCCTGCGATGCATCTGTCGATGTATGATCATAAAATAATTCAAAAAAACATACAAAAACTAAAAAAAATAGACATTACTTTTATTGAACCTTTCATCGAGAAAAACAAAGCAAAAATACCAGATATAAATAAAATCGTTGCAAATATTATAAGAATTATTGGTAAAAAAGATCTTACTCGTAAAAAAATACTTATTATTGGTGGACCCACATCTGAAAAAATAGATGACGTAAGAGTCATTACTAATCGCAGTTCAGGTAAAACCGCGATTTCTCTTGCAAAAAATGCTTTTTATAGAGGAGCAGATGTAGAACTCTGGTATGGTGCAGGTTCTGAACCTGTTCCTAATTACATAAAAAAAACTGATATTAATTCAGTTAATGATCTTCTAAAACTTGTTGAAGGAAAAAACCTGAAAATTTATGATTCAATTATTGTTTGCGCAGCAATTTCAGATTATACTTTAGTAAAACAAAAAGGAAAAATATCTTCAGATAAAGAAAAACTAATAATTGAATTAAAACAAGCTCCTAAAATAATATCTCTCTTACGCAAAAAATCACCAAAATCAAAAATCATAGGTTTTAAAGTTGAAGATAAAAAAGATAAATTATCTAATAAAGCAATAAATCTTTTAAAAAACAACAAACTTGATTTTGTTATTGGAAACACGATTTCTGGTTTTGATGGCGAAGAAAACGAAATCTGGATTTTTGATAAAAAGGGTAAATCAATTCACAAAAAAGAAAAAAAAGAAAACCTTACAAATATTATCTTAGATTTAGTAAAATAAAGCGGAACAAGTTATGATAGCTAAAGCATTTGCACCAGGTCATATATCTGGTTTTTTTGAACCAGTTTTTCATTTAGAAGATTTAATTCGTACAGGTTCCAGAGGTGCAGGTGTTAGTATTTCTCTTGGGGCTTTATCTGAGGTTATCGTAGAAGAATCACAGGTAAGTAGTATTAAAATTTTTATAAATGGTAAAAAATCACCTGCTCAGGTTACCAGTCTTGCTTTAAAATATATTATAGGTAACAATCCTTTGAATGTTGTTGTTAAAACTCGCTTGGATTTACCTATTGGTCAGGGTTTTGGTATGAGTGCTGCAGGTGCACTTAGTTCATGTTTAGCTATTTGTAAATGTTTAGGTTTATCTAATGAAAATGCTTTAAAGGCAGCACATAAAGCTGAAGTTCAGCTTCGAACAGGTCTTGGAGATGTAATCAGTAGTTTTTTTGGTGGTCTTGAGATTCGTAAAAGCCCGGGTTTGCCGCCATGGGGACTTATTGAGCATATTCCTGGTAATTTTGACATTGTTTTATGTGTTATCGGTAAAAAAATTGATACAAAAAAAGTATTAAATAATCCTGTTCTTGTTAAAAAGATAAGTGAATATGGTAGGCTTTGCACCAAAAAACTGCTTGAGAATCCATCTATTGAAAACTTTTTTTATCAATCTCAAATTTTTACAAAAAAAACAGGTCTTGCAGATAAAAAAACTCTTCAGGCGATAGATTTAGTAAAAAACCTTGGTGTTGCCAGTATGTGTATGCTTGGTAACAGTATTTTTGCAGCAGGTAAAACAAAGGAAATCTGTCGTGTTTTATCAGTTTTTGGTAAGGTATACGTTTGTTGTATCGATGAATATGGTGCTAGAATTTTAGAAAAATAAAATAAAGACTACGCACTTATTTTTATAAAAAGAAAATCGCTCTAAGATCATTCATTGTTTTTATTTAGATAGCATGCCCTGTATCTTTCCCAGATTATATCTGTATTATCCTGAATGGCTTTCAACGTTTTTTCATCCCTTGTTGGTTTAAAAAGATGCTTGAAACGACCCTGATATTTAATCCATTCTTCAACAGGTTTTGGCTCAATTTTTTTCTCAAGTATAAGCTTACTTTTACCATTAAAAGTCATTTTTTCATTTTCAAATTCATAAAGCGCCCAAGCACCAGTTTCAATAGCTAGAACCCCCATATCAACGGTTTTTTCCATAGGGAAACGCCAACCAGGTGGGCATGGTGCAAGAATTTCGATGTATTTTGGTCCCTTTATGCTTTTTGCTTTTTTTACTTTGTTATACAAATCCTCAGGATAGGATATACATGCTTGTGCTGCGTATGGTAGATGATGAGCACGAATTATGTCACCCATCTCTTTACGAACTTCTGTTTTTCCTCCTACAGTTGTTGTAGTCCAAGCACCTAGTGGTGTTGCACCACTGCGCTGAATACCAGTATTTGAATATATTTGATTATTATAACAAATATAAATAAAGTTTGTTTGGCGCTCTATTGCTCCTGAAAGTGCCTGAATGCCGATATCATATGTTCCACCATCACCAGCCCAGGCAAAAACAGTTGTGTCTTTTTTACCTTGCATTCTAAGTCCAGCTTCAACACCTGATGCACCAGCAGCTGCTGCTTCAAAAGCAATATTCATAACAGGAATATCAAAACTAGTATTAGGATACACACTTTCAATTACCGCTGTACAACATGCTGGAACAACCATTACAGTATTTTTACCAAGTGCCTTAAAAACTATTCTTAATCCCATTGTTGCAGGACAACCAGGACATGCAGCATTACCAGCTAGAACACACTCAGTATCAGGAAGATCTTTAATCGCCATTTATTTTTTCACCTCTTCAAAACCATACCAAACAGTTTCTTTGAGTTTTCCTTTAATTGCTTTTTTACACATGTCTTCAATGTGATTATATGTAACATCTTTTCCACCCAGACCTGCGATAAAACCTGAAACCTTTGCATCAGATTTATTATATAATGCACTTTTTACTTCTGTAAATAATGCTCCTTCATAGCCACATGAAATATTTCTATCAATTACAATTAACTCTGTTTTTTTTGCAAGTTTAACTATATCTTCTGCAGGAAATGGTCTGAAAGTTCTAATACGTGCAAGACCTATTTTGTAGCCATCTTTTCTAAGATTATCAATTGAGACTTTACTTTCAGCAGCTATTGCACCCATCGCTAGAAGAATTGTTTCAGCGTCTTCACAGCGATATTTTTCAATTAGATCGCCATTGAAACGACCAAATTTCTTTTTCCAATCCTGTGCAATTTCAGGAATAAGTTTCTTTGCATTTTCATGTGCATCCTGCATAGCACGACGGACTTTTTCATAGTCTGCAGGCATTATAATATTTCCAAAAGTAACTGGATTTTCTGGATCTATTCTCCATAGTGGTTGGTATTTACCAAGATAATCATCGATTTCTTTTTGACTAGGGATTTCTGCAGGCATTGAAGTATGTGACAAAATAAATGCATTGTAATTTATCATTACAGGTAGTGCAACATCTTTATGTTCACCTAGTTTAAATGCTTGTATAACTGTATCAAAAATCTCCTGATTACTACTGCAATAGAACTGAATCCAACCAGTATCCCTCTGACTAATTGAATCATTTTCATCAGCCCAGATATTCCAACCCGGGCCAACAACACGGTTAATGTTACACATAATAACTGGGAGGCGAGCAAGTGCAGCCCAATGAAGCATTTCATGCATAAGTAAAAGACCATGAGATGATGTTGCTGTAAAAGTACGAACACCTGTAGCAGAGGCGCCAATACATGCACTCATAGCAGAATGTTCGCTTTCAACACATATATATTCACCTTTGTATTCGCCAGATGCTACATAGTTTGCGATACCTTCTACAAGTGTTGTTTGAGGCGTAATTGGATAAGCGGCAACTACATCAGGTTTTGCCATAACCGCTGCTTTTGCGGCAATATAGTTACCAGTGTTAATAATAATATTTTTCATTGTTGTTCCTCCCTTTCCAAGATTATTGCTTTTACATTGCATACGTTTGCACATATTCCGCAACCTTTGCAATAATCCATATCAATACTTACTGAACTATCTTTGTTTTTCTTAACAGCACCTTCCGGACAAAATATCCAACAACGAAGACATTTAACACATTTATCTTTACTAAAAATAGGTTTGAAGACTCGCCAGCTACCGGTTTTTCCCATGGCTCCTTCTTTTGGATAAGATATACTTGTAACAACATTGTATTTTTTTCTCAAAAGTTCACCTCCGTTGTATCATATGCATCTTGTGTTGCTTTGACGTTTTGTTCCCCTTGTTCACCTTTCCATTTTTCTTGTATGACGCTTTGAATTGATTTTAAGGTTACCTTGTCAAGTACTTTTGGAACTGCACCAAGAATTGGTGTGTTTACAACAGGTATTCCTCCAACAAGAATACCATATTTTATTGCAACTCCTGTTGCATCAACTGTTGCAACTTTGTATTTTTCTGAAAAAGGGTATTCGTTTGGTTTTTTACGAGTATTTATTAGTATTTTTCCATCCTTTTTTAATCCTTTGAGTACATCAACAATTTTCATTATACTTTCGTCTTGGACTATTACTATATCTGGGTTGTATATTTCACTTCTAAGATGTATTTCGTCATCTGATATTCTTGCAAATGCACGAACTGGTGCGCCTCTTCTTTCTGCTCCAAAGAAAGGGAATGCTTGTAATCCTTTATTTTTATCTTTTAATGCTGCTGCAACTAGTAGGTTTGCAGCTGTGACTGAGCCTTGTCCGCCACGTCCATGAAAAACTATTTCTACTAAATATTTTGATGGCACAATAATACGCTCCCGAAACTGGGAATATAAATGTTACATATAACTGTTTTGACTCTATTTTATATCTTATTTAAAAAGCTTGATTTTTTTTATAACGGATATTTTTGTAAAATATCTGTTTTTGATATTATCCCTATAGTTTTTCCATTTTTTACTACTAATATTGCAGGATATATCTTTAGCATTTCATTTACAAGTGTTATATTTGTATCTTCAGGTATTGTTGGTAACGCTTCATCCATTATATTTTGTATTTTTACATTTTTGTTTTTTATTTTATCATATTTTTTTATGAACAGTTCTTCAGATACACTTCCTACTAGTACGTTTTCTTTAAAAACTGGCATTTGTGATATTGCGTTTTTAACCATTAAGTCTAATGCTTTGTCTATTGTTTGGTCTGCTTGGATTGATATTATTTTTTTTGAGTAGACGTCTTTTGCTTTTATCTGATCGTGTTTTCCTGCTATTTCTTGTTCTAGAGTGATTAGTATTTTTCTTGCGATTGAGTATGATGGCTCTATCTTTGCGTTTTCTATTTTTGTGATTATTGATTGGCTTACACCTGCAAGTTTTGCTAGGTCTGCTTGTGTTATTCCTAGTTTTTGTCTCATCTTTTTTATTTTTTTAAGTTCTTCAGACATATTTTTTATAATATTCTTATAGTTTTTATTCTTATTGGAATAAATGTTTAATAAAAAATTCAGAATTTTGACTAATAATTTTTAATCTTTTTTTAATTTTAATAAAAAGAGTAACAAAACTATTATAAACCATCTTTAATTAACAGCTGTTAATTGATATCTTATTTCATATAAAAAAAGAAGATATTAAAAGAAAGATTTTATTCCCTATACAAAAACGGAGGCTTTCTGTGGTTAAAAAAACGCCGAGTACTTCAGATAAAAAACTCAAAATAGCATTTTATTGGGCTGCAAGCTGTGGCGGCTGTGAAATTGCAGTACTCGATATTGATGAAAAAATCCTTGATGTTGCAGCTATCGCAGATATTCTATTTTGGCCTGTTGCCATGGACTTTAAATACAAAGATGTTGAAGCAATGAACGACAATCATATCGATGTTTGTTTTTTTAACGGAGCAATTAGAACAGAAGAACAAGAACATATAGCAAAACTTTTAAGAAAGAAATCAAAAATATTAGTTGCTTTTGGCGCATGTGCAGTACATGGAGGAATTCCGGGTCTTGCAAATATTTCAAATAAAAAAGAAGTTTTTGATGTAGCATATATCGATAACCCATCAACTACTAATCCTACTAAAACAACTCCAAAAACATCTGTTAAAGTAAAAGAAGGAGATTTAACTTTTCCTGAGTTTTATGATACTGTTAAAAGCCTTGGTCAAACAGTTGATGTAGATTATTATTTACCAGGTTGCCCGCCAATGCCTGACCTTATAATGAATGCAGTTAGCGCAATAGTTGAAGGTAAACTTCCTGAGAAAGGAAGTGTTCTTGCACCTCAAAAATCTGTATGTGATGAATGTCGCTTTGAAAAAACTGAAAAGAAAATAAAAAAGATAAAGCGAGTCTATGAAGTTGATAAAATAGAAGATAAATGCTTACTTGAACAAGGTATTATTTGTCTTGGACCTGCAACACGAGGTGGTTGTGATGCAAGGTGTATTGATGCAAATATGCCCTGCACTGGTTGCGGTGGGCCGACACCAAATAGCTTAGATCAAGGTGCAAAAATGATGTCCTCTCTTGCAAGTATTCTTGGTGTTGAAGGCGAAGAAAAAATGAGTGATGAAGAAGTAGAAAAACTTCTTTCGGATATTGTTGATCCGGTTGGAACGTTTTACAAATATACTCTGCCCACGTCAATTATTAAGCGGAAGGTGACTAAAAAATGAAGACGATTACAATTGATCCAATTACTCGTCTGGAGGGACATGGTAAAATTAGTATTTTTTTAAATAAAGATGGTAATGTAGATAACGCTTATTTACAGATACCTGAACTTAGGGGTTTTGAGCGTTTTGCACAGGGCCGTCGTGCTGAGGATATGCCACAGATAACATCACGTATATGTGGTGTTTGTCCAGTTGCCCATCATTTTGCAGCAACAAAAGCACTTGATGATGCTTTTAATGTCAAGCCTACTAGTACTGCCAAAAAACTTAGAGAATTAATGTATTGCGGATATTATATTTATGATCATATTTTGCATTTTTATTATCTTGGCGGACCAGATTTTATAGTTGGTCCCGATGCACCTGCTGCAAAACGTAATGTTCTTGGTGTTATTGAAAAAGCTGGTGTAGAAGTTGGTAAAGAAGTAATTAAACACAGGGCATATGGTCAAAAAATCACAGGTATTCTTGGCGGTAAAGCCACACATCCAGTATGTGGTCTTCCTGGTGGTGTATCAAAAGGTTTGAATAAAGATGAGGTTAAAGATATTGAAAAAATGGTTAAATCCTGTATTGATTTTGCTAAATTTAGTTTAAAACTTTTTGATGATATTGTGCTTAAAAACAAGGATTATGTTAGTTTAATTAAAAGTGGTGCATATCAACTAAAAACCTATAATATGGGGCTTGTTGATGATAAAAACAAAGTTAATTTTTATGATGGAAAAATTCGTGTGACAAACCAAGAAGGAAAAGAACACATAAAGTTTGATGTTAAAGACTACTATAACAAAATAAGTGAACATGTAGAAGAATGGAGTTACATGAAATTTCCATACCTAAAAGACATTGGCTGGAAAGGTCTAATAGATGGAAAAAATAGTGGTATCTATCGTGTTGGTCCTTTAGGTAGACTTAATTCAGCAGAGGGTATGGCAACACCACTTGCAGATAAAGAATACAAACGTATGTTTGAAACACTTGGTGGTAGACCAGTCAACTCTACTCTTGCTTTTCATTGGGCTAGACTTATTGAACTTTTATATGCAACCGAGCGAGCTTACGAATTAATCAACGATAAAGAAATAACTAGTGATAAAATACGTAATCCTGTTGGTGAGCCAGGTGAAGGTATTGGTGTTGTAGAAGCTGCTCGTGGAACACTTATTCATCATTATAAACTTGATAAAAAAGGACTTATTGCGAAAGCAAATCTAATTGTTGCAACGACTAACAACGCTGGTGCAATTACTATGAGTGTTCGTGATGCTGCAAAAGGTGTTATTTCTAAAGGTAAAGTTGATGATGGAATTTTAAACAAGGTTGAAATGGCTTTTCGTGCATACGATCCTTGTTTTGCCTGTGCGACGCATACTTTATCGGGAGGTATGCCATTGCAGGTTGATATTTATGATAATAGAAAAAATCTTTGTAAAACATACAAAAGGGTAGGTGAATAATGTTATGAAAAAAACAATTATACTTGGTGTTGGAAATCCAATTCTTGGGGATGATGGTGTTGGAGTTCATGTAGCAGAAGAGCTTAAAAAACATATTAGAAAACCTGGTGTTACTATTGATAGTGCTTTTACAGGTGGTATGAATCTTTTAGATTTGATGGTTGATCATGATAGAGCAATACTGATAGATGCTGTTAAACTAAAAAATAAAAAACTTGGAGATGTTGGTTTGTTTGGACTTGGTGAGCTTTCTGCTTTTCATACTTGTAATCCTCATGATGTTTCTCTTCCTCAAGCAGTAGATCTTGCAAAAAAACTTGGAAATAATCGGATACCTCATGATATAAAAATTGTTGGTATAAATATTGGGGAGCTTAATTGTGAATTTGGAGAAGAGCTTAGTAGTGAAATTGAAAAAGCTATTCCAAAAGCAGTTGAGCTTGTGAAAAAAGAGATTGAAAGTAATGGGTGATTTTGAACCCAATATTATAGGTTTTTTGTGTAATTGGTGTTCTTATGCTGGAGCGGATCTTGCTGGAACTAGTAGGATAAAATATCCACCAAATATTAAATCAATCCGGGTTATGTGTTCAGGTCGTGTTGATCCTGTATTGGTTCTTGAAGCACTTAAAAAAGGAGCAGATGGGGTGCTTATCGCTGGTTGTCATCTTGGTGATTGTCATTATCAATCGGGTAACTATAAAACAAATAGACGTGTTAGGCTTTTGAAAAAACATCTTTCTGAGATGGGTATTGAGCCTGAGCGTGTAAGATTTGAATACATCTCTGCCTCAGAGGGACAAAAATTTGCATCGGTTGTTACTGATTTTGTTGGTGAAATTTAAAAAATTGGTCCTACTCCTTTGAAGAGTTAATAGTATGTTTTTAGTCAAATTACTATGATTAGAGTTTTAGTTTAGTAAGATTTTATATTATGATCAGATATCAGGATCAGCACCTTGCTGTTTTATGTTATAGTAACCATGACAATACTATTTTACATAATCTTTTTATAATTTTTTCATATACTAGCTAATATGCAACAAAAAGAAGAATGGAAAATGCTTGATCCTGCATCAAAAAAGATATGGAGGATAAAAGGAATGCTTTTCTTTGGACTATTCTTGCTGCTTGTTTTAATCACATTTGTTCTTATATGGGTCTATGACACTTCAAATCCTGATAGAAGTCTGACTATGCTGATTTTTATTATATTAACAACTTGCATTTTGATATTTTTCTGCATTTACAATTTTTGGGTTTCAATGTATTACAATAACTACAGATATGATCTGGGAAAAGAAGGATTACTAATAAATCGAGGGGTATGGTGGAAATACAGAAGAACAGTGCCATATGCTCGAATACAACATATAAGTATTGATCAAGGACCAATTGAACAGATTTTTGGTCTTTACCGAGTAAACTCTTATACCGCTGGGACAGGATCCATTGGTAGTGCTAGTGCGGGTAGTAGAGCTACTGGGCCTGAGGGGCAGATACTTGGTGTTAGGAATCCCGAGCCTCTAAAAGAGGAGATAATGAGACGTGTTATGCCTTTTCGTGCTGGAGATGGTATAACAGATATAACTACTAGTTCATCTAATAAAATAATTGACGAATTGCAGGCGATAAGAAAATTACTTGAGAAGAGAGATAAGTAAGTAACGATGTAATATTTTTAATAAAATTGAGTTCGATAGTATTTTATTTTTTGACACGCTAAAATCTAATTTCCCCCAGTCACTCTCCGCGCCGTTTACATCTTTTAACTTGGCTTTAATTGTGTACGTTTCTTTGGTATCCCATATATGAGATTCAATGATATAATTACCAGAAATGTATGGTCCTTTCCACCCGCTATTGTTACCATCACCCCAATCCCAAAAACAGTAGATTACGTCTTCATCTGGGTCTTCTACACCTGTTATTTGAAAAGTATATTCTTGTCCAGGTTTGCCGTTACCAGGTCCTGTAATTTTAGGTTTTTTTGGAGAATAGTTATCAAGTTTTAAAATACGTAATGTTGGATCGCCAAAAAAACACATCCCATAATACCATTCTTGCTCCCATAGCTCAAACGGTGCTTGTTTATCAAACCATATTTGGAATGCTTCGCCGATAGTAGATCCATTTCCAAGTTGTTCAGTGAAATCATTAAAGTTAAGCATACTTCCAGATTTTGAGGATGCAAGTGTTATCAACCCATATGTTGTATTAAATATATATGCTCCTGCAAGGTAGTTTTCATCTGTGAAGCGGCCTGGTCCACAGGCAAATAAATTATAAAACAAAACAGGTGGATCATTGGTTTGAATATCAGAGGAGAACACCCAGTTACCCTGATCAAAATAGGTTCCAATGTTAAATGGGCATCCGCTTCCAATACCTCTTTGCCATTTTCCTATAGGCGCAAGGTCGTTAATGCTTGGTTCTATACTTGATTCTCCGGCTAGATAATCATATGTTAATCTTGTGGTTTGATTTTTATTTTCATATGGTCCATTAATCAACCATGTACCAATATGTGTAATTGGTGTTGGTTGGGGATTAAAACTTATACCATCTATTTGTTTACCATCTGAATTACAGATTTTTGCACTAAACCCGTTATCTCCAGTCCATTCAGATATTTTTACAAGAAGTCTATTTTCACCTGGTTGAAGGTTGATATCTATTTTTTTGTAATCTGCAGTAAAACCACCGTATATATTATCAAAAAGTAATTCTTCACCATTGAGCCACACACGTGCTCCATCATCGTATCCAACCCATAGTTGACATGTTTTTTCTGAATCAGCCTGTATTTTTGTAAATGCATAACATACACCATAATCAGTATTGTTATAATTACTGTTAATGTCAATATAGGGGTTTCCAGAGTTAAATACAGTCCATATTTTTCCACCCATGTTTTCTCCTTCATTTGGGTTGATGTTTACCTCAGTTATACCAAGATAATTGGTGGTAAGATAACTATAAAAATTATTAGGATTATCCTGATAAAAGCCATTGAGCAACCAACTACGGATATACTCTGCCTCTGCCTCATAATATGATGGATTATTGGTCTGGTATACTAGATCATTAAAATGTAGATTGTTTGTGTTAGTAAAACATGCTGAGAATTTATAGTCTCCTCCTCCTTGGCTTATTTTGCAGAGAAGTTGATTCCAACCTGCGTTTAACTGTACATTAATCTTAAATTCGTCTTTTCTCCATCCAGCATATCTATCCTTTGTTAAAACTTCTATATTATTTAACCAGACTTTTATCCCATCGTCAGCACCTAAAAGAAGCTTAGCAGATCTGTCTATTGGTGAGTAGACGTAGACATGAGCATATACTGCTGATTCTGTTGGTCTTGTCCCGAAATAATGGCCTCCCGAGTAGCTGTGAACACATACTTGCACAAAATGTTGACCTAAACTCATCTGATTTAGATAATCCTGAGCGGTTGTGTAAAAACCATTATCATACCTTGTAACATCATCGTTATAAATATTATCAAGACCCACATCCATGTCATACCAGTCTTCTTCAACATATTCAAGTCCACACCATGGTTGCCAAAGCTTACCTGTTCTATAACTGTGTACTTTTGAAAAGTAATCATTTATCAAATTTTTTTCAGAATCATATTTTAAGGATGATACATAAATACGACCTACGTATATTTCTGGACCCATGTCACCAATACCTTGTGTATGAGAGTTGTAGTCACCATCTTTATCTGTATCCTGCCAGTTGCCATCTATATCCATGTAGAAGAGATCACAGGGAAATACGTCTCCTGAGACTTCAGCCCATGCAGCAGTGATATCACCTATGAAAATAATGCCGATACTACCTTGGTTATATTGTTCTTTCACCCAGTTTTTTATTTCATCAGGTGTGCCATGTGAAATCGTTTCTATATTAACTGAATATCCTTCTGTATTAAGATCAGTTATATATTGAGTTAAATTTTCAGAAATTTCTGGATACAGAGTGATATCAACTAGTAATGAAATACTATTATTACTTTTTATTGAGGAGATTTCTGGTGTAAAAAATTCTGCTGATTGTAAAGGATGAGTTTTTATGTATTCCTTATAGGTTCCTGGTAGTTCACCTTTAGGCGAAAACCATTCTAACTTTTTTATATTTCTGCCATCTTGAATTATAAAAGTATCTGATGATTCGTTAGTATTTTGATTTATTAGGTTAACAGCAGGAATGGATGAAAATGATATGATTAAAAAAATTACCCAGATAATAGTTATTCTCATAAAATTTTTCATATATAATTCTCCGATAGAACCCCCTATATTTAATTTAAACAAAATAATGAATTTATATTAATAAATGTTTGGAAGCAATATCAGGTAACTTTTCTAATTAAAAGAATATAATTAAAATGTAATTTGATTTTTAGAAAACCTAAAATAATATACAACAGAACTTTGTTATCCCCTTCGATGGACATCCTGATTAAAGTCCGCGATTTATCTAAAACAATTGAAGGTAAGCTCCTATTTGAAAATACATCATTTGATGTGTATTCAGATAACTGCATTGGGCTTCTTGGTCAAAATGGTTGCGGGAAAACAACACTGTTTAAGATTCTTTTAGGATGGGGGCGAGTAAGCTCTGGTGAAATCTGGCGAAAAGACAATCTGAAGATAAGATATTTGGATCAAGTGCCTATAAACTCCCTTGATGAGACAGTATATGATTTTTTTATACGTATCACACAGTCAGACACAATTCAACAAAAAATCAGAGATTATGAAATACAATTAGAGAATCCTGAGATTTACAAATCAACACGCTATCTGGACATTCTTGAGAGTATACAGAAACTTAAGGTCACTGCGAGTCGGACTGCAAGTTCCTTGCGTTGGGAAGCTGCACTTGATATTTTGGAAGAAATTGGACTACCAAATCTTCCACCTACTACAAAACCTCGTTCTCTTTCAGGTGGCGAGTGGCAGAAAGTCGCTCTTGCAAGTGTACTTGCACAACCAAAAGAATGTGATCTTTTACTTCTGGATGAACCCACGAATCATCTTGATATTGAAACAATTGAATGGTTAGAGCGACAGATCGTTGATTTTCCACAAGCAGTCATGATTATTTCTCATGATCAGTATCTTTTGGATGATCTTGTAGATAGAGTATTTGAGATGGAGGGTCATCATCTTGAAATGTATGATGCGACATATGAAGAGTATGAGGAACAAAAACGTCTAAGAACACATATTAAAATTAAAGCGTATGAGAAAGCTAAAGCCGAGATGCAACGACAAAAAAAGGTAATTGAAACAATGTCAAGACGGAATAAATATGATCTGCAGATAGCAAGCAAAATGAAACGGCTAGCAAAATTGGAACGTGTTGAAAATCCTGTTTTGAAATTCTATTTGCTTAAGTTCCATTTTAAATCTATTTTTAAGTCTGGTAAAAATGTTGCAGAGGGGAATGCCCTTGGGAAGCGATTTGATAATAAGATTATTTTTAATCGTACGAGTTTTGAGATTTTTGCTGGGCAGAAGATAGGTCTTATTGGACCTAATGGTTGCGGTAAAACCACGTTTTTGAAGATGTTTACACATCAGATACAACCTGATGAAGGGATGCTGTATGTAAGCCCTGGAGTGAAATTAGGATATTTTGATCAAGGGCATCTTTCACTTATTCCTGAAAACAATCTAATTGATGAGCTTCGTAGGGATAATAGTGAACTATCTGAAAATGATGCCAAGGCGTTACTTGGACAGTTCAATTTTAAAGGAGATATGGTTTTTAATCAGGTGCAGCAGCTGTCTGGTGGGGAACGTGCACGGTTAGCTATTCTTCGACTAATTTTACAACCTTATAATTTTTTGCTTCTTGATGAACCAACAAATCATATGGATATGAATTCAAAAAAAGCAATTGAAAGTGCTTTAAATTCCTATACCGGTACTGTAATTGCGGTTTCGCATGATAGACGGTTTCTTGATATGGTTGCAGATACAATCTTTTTCATGGATGAAGGCTCTATTAAAATATATTCAGGGAATTATACGAGTTTTCGGTTGCAGCGTCAAAAAGAGTTGGCTGATCTTTCAAATGCGCATCTTGCTTATCTGTCTAATACCGGTATTAAAAAATATGTGGTCTATAAAGCGTTTACGATTTGGACAACGCGTAAGAAACATATAGTTGGAGAAGAAGTTTTTATCGGTGATCATAACGAAAAACTTTATGAATGGGCGATCAAAAGCCGATTCTTGCGACCGGCAGATTATCCTTGGAAAAAGAAATGATTTTTTAGGCATATCTTTTACTAGCCGGTATTTGTGAGTGGTTTTGTACCTATGATTTATAATTCCTGTGGCACTAATTAACAAGATAATATAAATAACCAAAACTCAAAATAATACCTACAAAATATTAAAAGTAAAATGTATGACCCAATTGAATTATCAAAAATAATCGAAAAACTTGTAATAAAGGATAAATTAAAGAAATATTACCGTTTCCGTCCGACAGGATTTTACGGTGGGATAGCAACTGCTGATACAGTGGGTTGTAATTTACGCTGTAAGTTCTGTTGGTCAGTAAATAGCGTTTGGAATACAAAAAATACTGGCGAATTTTTTTCTCCTGAGCAAATAGCCTGTACTCTTAATACCCTCGCTAAAAAAAAGGATTATCGACAGGTTAGAGTCTCTGGTGGCGAACCAACTATTGGTAAAGATCATCTAATCGAACTCTTAAAAAATATAGATTCTAGTTTATTATTCATACTAGAAACCAACGGAATTCTTTTAGGTGAAGATAAAAAATATATAGATCAACTATCTCAATTCCACAACCTTCATGTCCGTGTGTGTCTCAAAGGATGCAACCCGGAAGAGTTTTCTTTTCTAACCGGAGCAAAGACCGGGTTTAATTACCAATTAAAATCCCTAGAATATTTAAAAGACAAAAGTTTAAACTTCAATATAGCAGTAGTTTCATTAAAAAATGATAAAAAAGAACTATACGAAAAATTAAAAGAGATGGATCTTGGCAAAATAATGATTGAGGAAGAAGAAATAACGTTATATCCGCAAGTAGAAAGGAGATTAAAAAAAGAAGGTCTAATAGATTATTTTAAGTGAGCTTAGCCTCAAACCTACAATTTAAAAATCAACTTTTCCAGAATAAACAATTATACCATACATCTCCCATAATTCTTATAATATATTTCTAATAATAACTTGACATTGTCAGATTAGATTTTTTTTAGGTTAACTCCTGTAATCAGCACAACACCAATAAATTTTCATCTGCTTTTCTCCATCCATAAGAAGGTGGATGGGATGCAGTATGAAGTTTAATG
>Ga0256868_10000436_pt1 | contig 24552 bp, 18 predicted proteins | sample RVTome_13_FD_187341 | JGI IMG/M metagenome (GOLD analysis project Ga0256868, IMG submission 187341) | Soil microbial communities from uranium-contaminated site in the Upper Colorado River Basin, Wyoming, United States - RVT92D227 HiSeq ...
GTTGTTGGTTAATGGACGGATGCAAATCTTCGGCCTCCACTGGCTGGATTTCTCCATCATCGTCATCTATCTCGTCGGCATGCTGGCCCTGGGCAAATGGGCCAGCCGGCGGACGAAAAGCGAGAGCGATTTTTACATGGCCGGGCGCAAGCTCGGCAAGTTCTATCAGTTCTTCCTCAATTTCGGGGCCTCGACGAACGCGGACCAGGCTGTCGCTGTCTCGCGCGAGATCTACCGCCAGGGCATCGGCGGGATGTGGATCCAGTACCTGGTTCTTTTCCTGACGCCCTTTTACTGGTTCACGACAGCCTTCATGCGCCGGTCGCGGCTCATCACGCTCGGCGATTATTACGCCGAGCGCTTCAAGAGCAAATTCCTCGGCGCCGCGTTCGCTGTATTCACCCTGGTCATGGCTTTTATCGGCGGCGGTGTGAGCTACATGGTAGCCGGCAAGACCATCCAGGCCCTGACGCCCAAGCCTGTGGAAATCTATACAGCCGCGGAGCGCCAGAGCGTGGAAATGTTCCAGGAATACCAGGAGTTGAAGAAGAACCTGGACGCCGGGTTGACGCCCGACCAAAAAGTGCGCTACGACGAGCTCAACGACCGGAATAAGCACGGCGAGCTCCACGCGTTCATTTCCTATACGGATATCATTGTCGTGTATCTCATCTTTGCCTTCGTCGTCAGCCTCTACACCGTCATGGGCGGCTTCATCGCTGCGGCCTGGACCGATGTCGTGCAGGGATTCCTCATCGTCGTCTTTTCGGTGATGCTGATCCCGCTCGGTCTGGCCAGGATCGGAGGCTTCGCCGGGCTCCATGCCCGCGTCCCGGATTTCATGTTCAACATCTTCGGCTCGGTGACGACGTCGGAGTATGCGTGGTACACCATTCTGGCCATGATCCTCTCGAACCTCGTCTCGATCATCGCCTCGGCCCCGATGATGCAGACGGCGGGGTCGGCGAAGAACGAGATGACGGCCCGCTTCGGGATGATCATGGGGATGTATTTCAAACGGTTCCTGATGATCTTCTGGGCGCTGGCGGGGCTGCTGGCCGTAGGGCTGTTCGGCGGCAAGCTCCATGACCCGGACCTCATCTGGGGCGTTATGACCCGCGAGCTTTTGTTCCCGAGTGCGGTCGGGCTCATGCTCGTCGGGATCTTGGCCGCGAATATGTCCACGTTGAGTGCCAACGCCGTGTCCTATGGAGCGCTCTTCATCCGCAATATCTATCAACCGCTTGCTCCCGGAAAATCTGAACGACATTATCTTCTCCTGGGGAAGATCGCTCTGGCCCTGACGCTCGCCGGCGGCGTCGGAACGGCGTTGTTTGTCGGGAACCTCCTCTATCTCTTTCAATATTTCATCTCCCTGCCGGCCGTGTTCGGGGCCTCGATCTGGCTGGGATTCATCTGGCGCCGGCTGACGAAATGGGCCGTCATCATCCAGATCTTTGTCTGTTTTACGATCATGGCCGTCATCCCCAACGTGTTCCAAATCTGGAACGGGGCGCGGACGGCCCCGGCTTTTCTCAAGGAAACGAAGCCAAAAACCGTCATGATCACGACCGGGGCCCTGAAAGAGGACGTCGACGCGGGACGGGCCGGGCGGCTCGGGCAGAAGATCCGGCGTCCGTACGTCATCGAGCCGGCGGCCGTCTTCTATGAAAAAGTGGCCCGGATCAACCCGGACGATCCCCGCTCGCCGAAAATCGGCATCGGCCGGTTCAACGCCGAGATCTGGGTCACGAGCTGGTTCGGGATCGATTTTGAGAATTTCACGAAAGCCCAGCTCATGGCCGTGCGGTTTTTCTTCGACGCCCTGTTCCCGTTCGTGCTGCTGTTCCTGATCAGCTTTTTGACGAGGCCCGCGCCGAAGCCGGACCTCAACCGGTTCTTCGGCCGGATCCATACGTCCGTTCAACCGACCCCCGAGGAGGACGAGAGGGCTGTCCAGGATGCTTATGACGATCCGGACAAATTCAAAGAAAGAAAGATCTGGCCGAGGTCAAACTGGGAGATCATGAAGCCGGGAAAATGGGACGTCATCGGCTTCGGCGGGAGCTGGCTTCTTGTCGGGGTTATTATCCTGCTGCTGTGGATCATGGTGAGCATTCGATGATCGTCCTGGGCGAATTCCTGGACATAAAAAAATATTTTCCTCTCCCTTGCTGGGAGAGAGCGGGGGAGAAGGTGAATTAAACGATCCCCCTTCTCTTCATCCCCTCCCATAAGGGAGGGGAAATCGCAAAGGACCGTATCGCCGCCTAAAAGATGAGAGATATCAAAGACCTGACGCTCGAAGAATTGAAGGCCGAGATGATGAGGCTCGGCGAGCCGGCTTACCGGGCGGAGCAGATCTTCGACTGGCTCTATAAAAAAAGCGTGAGCCGGTTCGGGGAAATGGCCAACCTCGGGAGAGACCTCCAAGAGAAACTCGCCCGCGATTTTTCGATCGGGCAGCTCGTGCTTTTTGGCGTCTTTCGATCCAAAGACTGCACGGAAAAATATCTCTTTCGCCTGCCTGACGGTCCCTGCGTCGAATCTGTGCTCCTCAGCGCGGTCGGGCGGAAGACCGTTTGCGTCTCGACCCAGGTCGGCTGCAAATTCGGCTGCGCCTTCTGTGCCAGCGGCCTGAAGGGATTCATCCGCAACCTGACGCCTGCGGAGATTGCCGGACAGGTTGTTTTCCTCAAAGAGAACCTCGAGATCGCCACGGCGAACATCGTCTTCATGGGGATGGGCGAGCCGCTCGACAATTATGAGAACCTGGCCAAGGCGATATCCATCCTTCATTCGCCGGAAGGCCTCAGCATCGCGGCCCGGCGAATGACCGTTTCGACGGCTGGCATCGTGCCGGGCATGGTCCATTTTAAAAAGCTGGGCCTTCAGGTCAATCTGTCGATATCCCTCCATGCGGCGACCGACGTCAAGAGAAATTCTCTCATGCCCGTGAACAAAAAGTATCCGCTCGAGAAAGTCATCGCGGCCGGCGAGGATTATCTGCGAAGCGGCGGCCGGAAGATCACGCTCGAATATGTCCTCATCAAAGGGATCAACGACTCGACAGCAGACGCCGAAGGCTTAGCCCGCATCGCCAAGCGATTGAAGGCGAAGATCAATGTGATTCCTTACAGCCCGGTGATCGGACTGCCGTTCGAGGTCCCGGAAGAAAAGCGGATGCGGGACTTTCTAAAGACGATCGAGGATAAAAAGGTTCCCGTCACGCTGCGCCAGTCAAAGGGCTGCGACATCCAGGCGGCCTGCGGCCAGCTGGCGGGCCGGATCAATAAATAATGCGGGATCAAACCTGCTCAGACGACCGGCATGCTCTATCCCCCGACGCTGGGAAATTCTCGATAATCCCTCAAGCTGATCCTCCGGCCTTTTCGGCTCCAGGGGACGCCCGATTCCGAAGGCAGCTGGTTCTTTTCGTAACAGCGCTCGAGAATATCGTCCAGTCCTTCGACCCAAATCCGTCTTTGTCCCGGGGCGTTTGCCTCGCGGATGAGATGCCGCGGAAATCCGGCGATCTCGGGCATCGAATCCTGCATGCCGTTGAGAGCTAAGGTCTGGCTCATGGCTGCCTCAATCCCGCAGACCGGCGGTTGGCCGGTCTTCACGGCCTCCAGGCAAACCCATAATTTCTTCATGGGCTCGCTGTCCGGTGATCCGTATTTTTTGACCGAGCCATCGGGGAATCGGGCCTGAATTTCGCTGCCCCGGCCGCTGCCGAACACTTCCGCTTTTTCGAATTCGTAGAGAAACACCGGCCCCTTGTCCGCGGCTGAAACGTGGCTGACGTAAAACAGGATCTCGACTCCGGAATCCAGCCGGCAGCGGGCCGCCGCTGTGTCGAAATTCTCGATATTGTAGGCGCGGTAAAGTTCGGCTTCGACTTCAACGGGAACCGCGCTGCGGTCTCTCCCGTCGCCCAAAACATAAAACATATTGTGGAGGTCATGGGCCATGGCGTTGTTGGCCGGGCTGTCCAGAATCCAGGCACCGCTTCGGTCGCGCAATTTTCCCGCCCAGTCGTTCCGCCGGTAATAGACCTCATCGCGGGGCCAGAGGTAAAGGCATTTCAAACGCTTCGGTTTGCCGAAAAGGCCGTTCAGGATGTCTGTTTTGAGGCTCAGAATGGCCGGGCTGAAGGACCATTGATAGCCGATCGCGACCCAGCGCTTCACCCGATCCCGGACCCTGGCCATGAGCCTTGCGTCCTGGATCGTGGCCGCGACCGGCTTTTCGCAGAGGGCATAGCTCCCTTTTTTGAGGGCCAAACAGGTTTGCCCGCAATGAAAGCGGATAGGGGAGGAAATGATGGCGAACTCAGCTGGGTGCGACCGATAAAAACTTTCGAGGTCGGAATAAATAGGGATTCCCAGCGCATGCAGACGGTCGAGATGAGGACAGCCCTCCGGGAATGGATCGACGACGCCCTCGACCCGGAATAGGCCGGCGGCCAGGTTTTCGAGCAAGGCTTGGAGGTAGACCGCTCCCATGCCGCTGCTGCCGGACAGGACGAGAGAGACGGATTCACCGGGCTTAGCCGTCGAATGATAATCACTATTTTTCATTCTCTAATAAATCGACTTCATGAAATTCCCTTGTCTTCTTATGAAATCTTAATGTTTTGATCTCAAACCCTTTGAGGGAAACCGTCGTCTTGGCTCGGAGAAAAGGGAGGGCCAGCTCGGTTGTTCGGGCTTTGCCCGTCGGCTCGAAGAGACGGATGATCAAGTCCTTTCCCTGTTCGGCTTTTTTCAGGGTCGTCACCTGGGCGGCGGAGTCGCTGAGGACAAGACATGGCTTGGCTTTTTTCTTGTCTCCCGGGGGGGAATAAGAGAGGACATATGGTTTTTCGTTCTTGGTCAGAGCTTCCCGGTCGATCGTCTCCAGCCTTTCTCCGGCTTTGCCACCGTTCATCCAGAAATGAAAGACCCGTTCGCCCTGGTCGATCCTGGGAATCCATCGATCCTGATAGAGCATGGGCCTTTCACCGGCAGGATCGGCCGAATGTGCGGGAGAACGGAGCAGGGAGATACGCATCTCTCCGTCCGCGAAATCCGATCCATAGACACAGTCATTGATGAGCGTCAGGGCCAGATCTTTTTCTTCCGAAACGACGGCACTCCATTTCTGCGAGACGGATTCTTCGCCGTTCGACGGCAGTTCGTTCCAACCGTAGGCCACCTGCCCGATATAAGCGCTGGGCTTGAGGAGCGTGGGAACGGACAACTTCAGCATCTTGTCTTTTTCGTTCCAGGTGACCCGGACTTCGATCTCGACCTCGGTTCCTTTTTTGGGAAGCTTATATCTTACGCTGATATACGAATGATCATGAAAGAGGAGGGCTTCGACGACCGTCCTGACCGCTCCATCCTCGATGACGCGGAGGGATGGGAGCTGGGCTTTTGAAACGCCGGAGAACCAGGTTCCCATCTCAGGGTTCATGAGCTTGAACGCGGCAAGGACGTTTCGGAAGCTCCGGACGCTCATGCCCCACGGGTCGGCGTTGTCCTCGATCAGGAGAGGCCGGAACGCGTTCGCGGCCAGAAGATCAGCGCCGTTAACCCGGTAGCGGTCCATGAAGCCCGACGTCGCGTTGATGAGAATGTCAAGTTCGTCGGTCTTGAAATGAATGATCCCGCCGGTTTCCCGGATTGCGGGCTGCGGCCTGGCGCCGCTGTTTTCCAGGCGGCAGGCGAACCGGTTCATCCGTCCCGGTTCGAGTTCTGCGGCAAAGACGACCTTTTTGCGCCACTCGAGGCTCAGATTGCTGAGCTCTTTTTCCGGCTGACAGGGCAAGGGCTTTCCCTTGCCGAAGACCTTTGGACCGAGGAAGCCGCCGCCGTAATTCGGTTCGTGCTCCTCGAATTCGCATTCGATGATGCCGCGGATCCTAAACGGATGCGGATTATAGACGAAGATCGGGATCTCGCCTTCAGCCGCTGGCTTTTCGCCGGCAGCGAGGGCGAAGAAGGCCCCGGCTTTGACCCGGGAACAAATCTCGAGCCCGTGATCGAGGAGCCTGATGGCTCCTTCTTCGCCCGGGCCGATGGAGGAACCGGGGAGGATGTCGTGGAATTCGGCGAAGGCCAGGTCCCGCAGGGCATCCCGTAATTCGGCCTCTGGATATTTCATCAGTCCCTGGAACGCGGCGGCCGAGGCCATCTTTTCCGCGGAAAAGACTTCATTTTCAAGATGCCGATGCCCCTGTTTCACCCGGGCCATGGTCGTGTAGCAGCCCACGGCCCAGGGGTTAATATCCTTGGTGAACCGCGGCAGCCTGTCTTTTTTTTGCCCCAGTTCTTCGAAATAGGCTTCGGCGGTCGAATGGAAAATGTCGACGCCGGGAGTTGAGGACATGAGCTCTTTCAAGTCTTCGAGGTCCTTCCTGGACGCGCCGCCTCCGTGATTTCCGATGCCCCAGAGCAGGGCGCTCAATTCCTTGTCGGGATGGGCTTTTATCCAATCTTCAACTTTGGCCCGCGCGCCTCCGCCCCGGGAGTTATAATGGGCTTGGACGCGCGCGGCCATGACTTCTGAGCCGTCATAGCCGACCCACATGAATTCGTCGGCCGGGAGAGTCGTGAACGCCTGGTCGGGACGGCAAAAGAGATACGAATCGTATCCGCTCTTGGCCAGGATCTGGACAAGCCCCCGGGTATGGCCGAACGGGTCGAGATTGGCGCCCGTTTTGACGTCCACGCCGAATTTTTCCCTGAAGTATCTTTTTCCGCTGAGGGCTTGGCGGACGAAGGACTCACCGCTGGGCATGTTACAGTCCGGCTGGAGGAACCACCCGCCCAGGATGTTCCATTTTCTCTCCGCGACCAGCTTCTGGATTCTTTTGAAGAGGGTGGGCTCGTATTCCTCGATCCATTGATAGAGAATGGCTTCGTTATGGCAGAAGATGAAATCGTCGTGCCGCTCGCAGAATTCCGCGGCCGTCCGGAAGGTGGAGAGGGCTTCGCCTGCGCCTTCCGGCCATTCCCACAGCCAAACGGGATCGAGGTGGGCGTTGCAGATCAGATGGATTTTTTTCCGGGGCATGCGATTCCTCCTGGAGATATGTCCCGAATTCTCTCCGAATGCTTATTTTTTCCCATTTCAAGGAATAATTCAATACATAATGAGGTTGTCTTTGAGTTTGATGCGTTTCCCTCCAAAAACTGCGTCTTGGTCCGGCTTTAGAGTAATTTTAGCGACCTAAAGAAAATGGAGGCGACGGTGTAGGCCGAGAAAACGAAGAGGATGATGGCTAGGACAAGAAAGATCTTCTGGAAGGTCGTAGGCTGGAACTGATGATGATGGGTGACAACATAATAGGTCAGGACGAAATACCAGACGATGCCTCCGAGGCCGCAGGATACGGCGAAGAAGATGCGCGCCGAACTCACGCCGGACGCCATCCAGTTGTGGTGGCTGACCATGCCGGCCACGGCCAGCCAGAAAGCGTAAAGCGAAGGATTGGCGACGTAGAGCAGGACGACGCCGAGCATGGGCCGCGGCGAAAACGAAGTCATATTTTTAGGCGGTTGAGGCTCCTTGTAGGTCTTGGACTGTTGATACATGCGAAAACCAAGAATGCCGAGCACGAGGGCGGCGAAGACCTTAAAGAAAGGAAGGAACTTGACCAGATTCAGGCCGAAAGTAACCTGGGAAAGGCCAAAGATTGCGACCAGGCAATAGATTGTATCCAATACGGCGGCGGTAATGCCGGCCATGAATCCATGCAGAAAATCGCGCTTGAGGACCTGAGAGATGACGAAAACGTTCACGGGTCCGAGGGGGATGGCCGCCAGGAATCCGATCAATAGCCCGATCAGAATATACATATGTTCGTTCTAAATTAGAGAATATCTCAAATAAGGTAGATAAATAACAGAATCGACGGTTTTCTGTCAATGGGTTTAAACATTTTTTGGGGAATCGCCCGGACTTAGAAGGCCTTGCTGGCTGTTAAATACATGCCGGACGAACCTTTGCCGCAGCCGAAATCCTGCCTCGAGTTGGTCCCTTCGTTCGGTTACATTTTTAAACTATCACGGAAAAAGAGATGCTTACGTGGCCTTGACTTGGAGGGCCGGGATTAGGTTATCATGGAAGATGCGAGGAATTGATCTATCGAATTCGGTACGTAGCTGCAAATTCAATGATGACGTCGAAAGAGCGGATGGCCCGGATGATGAGGATGGAGACGGCCGACCGCGTGCCCGTCATGTGCCAGATGAGCATCGGCCACATGCTCCTCCAGACTGGCTTTTCGCCGGTGGAATTCTGGTTTTCCAAAGAGCGTTTCGCCGAAGGATTGCTGCAGCTGAGAGCGCAGTACGGATTCGACGGAATTTTGATCAGCCTCCACGGCCATTCGCCGGACTGGGAGAAAAGCATCGTCCAGCTGGTTCAAGAAGAGAATAAAGAGGTCGCTTATTGGAAAGACGGGGGCAAGACGGTTTTCCCCCGCGATGATCTACCGCAGCATTTTCCGAAAGAGAAAGCGTCGAATCCGTCGATCGATGATTTCGACCCGGCGTCTGTCCCGGAGCGCCTGGATTTCATCCCCGTATCGCAGGGGCTCAAATTTTCGATCGACCCCGATCATCCCTATGACATTTTTGGCCGTATCATCTCCGGAGCGGGGGGGGCGGTTTCGATCCACGGCGAAGTGACATCGCCCTTCGATTATTTCCTGGACCTGTTCGGGATGAGCGACGGCTTTTTAGCCCTGGCCGATGAGCCGGACAAAAGCAAGGATATTTTGCAGAGATTCACCCAGGGCGTGAAACGGATCGCCGCAGACCAGGCGCGGCTGGGAATCGATGCCCTGAAGATCTCTTCGCCATACGCGGGAGCGGGATTCATTTCCCCCCGGTTCTACCGGGAATTCGTGCTGCCTTATGAACGGCAGGTGGCAACGGCCGTGCGGGAATGCGGTATCCCCGTCTACACCCATACCTGCGGCGCCATCCATGACCGCCTCGAAATGATGGCCGATGCCGGCGTTTCGGGCATCGAATGCCTCGACCCGCCTCCGCTCGGAAACGTTGAGCTCGAGGAGGCCATTGTCCGCGTCGGGCACAGGATCTTCATCAAAGGCAATATTGACCCCGTCCACACGCTGCTCGCCGGGACGCCCGAAAGGATTGCAGCCGACGTCCGGCGCCGGATTCAGATCGGAGCGCGCGGCGGCGGATTCATCCTCAGCACAGCCTGTTCGATCGCGCCTTATACTCCCGGGGACCATGTCCGGATGCTGGTCCCCCTGGCGGAGGCGTCGATCCTCGATGAAGAATTTTAAAAAAATCTATAAACCCTATTGACTTTATAAATTTGCTAGTATATTATATTCCCAAATCCCTGCTGCGCTGGCTGGGCAGGGTGTACCCTCCTTGTTACCCCCTTTAGCTTAATTCCCCGAAACAGCCAGCTTCGTTTATTGACAGAGCGTCCCGATCCCTCCGCAAAAAAAATCGTCAATAAGTTGACATTTCTCCTTTTTGTGTGACAAGATGAGAGGGATTTAAAAGAGGAGGCGAAATGAAAAAAACTGTCATTTTGTGTTTCATGATCCTTTCGTTGACCTTGTTCTCGAACGCCGCCATTAAGGCGGGCCTTTTCGGCGGATTCGCGTTGACGAGCGAGGCCAACTATGGGAACGGCATCGCTTTCGGCGGTCACCTCGGCTTTGAGCTGACGCCGAACATCGCCGTCGAGCTCAGGGCCACGAGATTCTCGTTCGACGTCACGGGCTCGGACATAGGCCTGAGCAAAGGAAAAATGGCGGTCATGCCCTTGGAGCTCAACATCCAAGGCCGGCTTCCCGTCGGCAAAAGCATGATTCCTTATATCGCCGTCGGCCTCGGCTATAGCTTGAACAGCTTCGATGTGGATGCCGCGCTCGTGGATGGCTGGGACGCTGTGGGGATGACCATCGAGGAAACCGTGAAGAGCGGCCTGGCGATCTTCGCCGGTCTCGGCTTAGATTTTGCCATCATGCCGGGGCCGAATCCGGGGCAGGGGCTTTTCATTAATCTGGAAGCCCGATATATGATGAGCAAAGCGAGCGGCTCCTGGACCTTTACGGACCAGGTCAGCAAGACAAGCACGACGGCTGACCTGAAAGACCTCAAACTGGACACGATCATGTTCGGCCTGGGCTTCAAGTACGGTTTTTGAAAAGGGAGGAACATATGAAAACCAAAAAACTCAATCCGATCTTTTTAATCTTTTGCCTCGCGTTTTTCGGCCTGATCCTGTTCGTTCCCAACAAAGCCAGCCTGCAGGTCACCCGTCCCGAGCCTCCGCCTCCGGCGGATCTCGGCGCGACCGCGGTTGGGAAAGACGTCCTTAATCCGAAGATCGAATATGTTCTCGGCAAACTCTATAATATTTATTTGACGCAGGGAGCGGATGCGGCCCGGGAATTTGCCGCGATAAGAGGCATCGATCTCGACGGGAACCAGGTCCGGGTCGTGGCGGAGGCCGTTTATGCCAACAGAACGCAGAATTTGTTCCCCGAAGCGGCCGCCTTGAAAGCCCATATCCAGGCCATCGGCGGCAAAGTCGAAGCGACGGCCGACAATCTCGTCCAAAGCATGGTCCCGATCTCGTCCGTCGAACCCCTTTCGCAATACCCGCTGGTCGGATATTTAAGGCTGCCGTTCAAGCCCGTCGCGATGGAAGTCACATCGGAAGGGGTCAACTCGACGGGCGCTAACCTGTGGCAGAGCTTGAACCCTTACCGGACCGCAGCAGGGGCGAACGTCTGTGTTTTGGACCTCGGCTTCTCGGGGTACACGAGCCTTCTGGGCAGCGAGCTTCCTTCCTCCGTCAAAACGCAGTCGTTTCGATCGGACGGAAGTATCACGGCCAGTCAGGTCCACGGAACAGCTTGTGCCGAGATCATCCATGACATGGCCCCGAACGCGAATCTTACCCTCGTGAATTTCAGCACAGACGTAGAACATAGGAATGCGGTCAATTGGATCACCAATCAAACCCCCAAGATCGATGTCATCTCGTATTCCATCGGCTGGTATAATGTCAGCGACGGGAAGGGGACGGGTCGGATCTGCGCGGATGTCGATACAGCCGCGAATAAGGGCATCGTCTGGGTCGGTGCGGCCGGAAACGACGCCCTGGATCACTTTGAGGGGACGTTCAACGACCCCGATAGCGACCGATGGTATAATTTTCCCGACGGCAGCGAGATCGAAGCCTTTTATGTTCCAGCTTATTACCTCGTTGCCGCATTGTTGAATTGGGATGACTGGGGAACCTGGAACGGCACGTCCTACAGCGGCTCGAACAATGATTATGACCTTTATTTATATGTCCAATCCGGTTCAACTTGGGTGTTGGTCGATTGGTCCACGGCGATTCAATCGGGAACGCAGAAGCCGGTCGAGTCGATAGGCTATTGGTATTCCACGGGGTCCAGATGGTGGGGCGTCGGAATATATAAATGGAGTGCTACGAGGGCCTGCAAAATGGAGCTTTTTACCCAGGGAAATTCGGGCGCTATCAACAATAACGTCCCGGCGGGAAGTTTGCTGATTCCGGCGGATTCCGCTAATTCCCTCACCGTCGGAGCTGTGGATTGGTCCGATGATTCCCGCACGCCATACCACACCTACAGTTCTCAAGGTCCGACGCACGATAACAGAATAAAGCCCGATTTCTCGGCTCCGTCGAGAGTTTCCTGTTCGCCGACCACCTACGGCAATCTGGGCTTTTCCGGGACATCGTCGGCCACGCCTCACGTGGCGGGGGCCATCGCCCTGCTCAAGGAGAAGACACCATACAACTTGGAGCAGATATATCAAGTCCTCGAAGGCCGGGTCAAAGACCTCGGGACGGCGGGCAAGGACAGCATTTACGGCGCGGGAAGCCTGAAGCTGAAGAAGAATTAGATCCGTTAGATCAACACATCCTCTGAACCTGTAAGGCTTGCGGGGTTCAAGGGAGGCAACTTAGTTTACGATTTTTAACCTGGCTCAAGCATAATAGAGCAGCGGCGATCTTATTAATATTTTTTCTTCTGCCTCTGCTGGACGCTAATTTCGTGTTGAATCATATTTAGGATCCGCATGATTATGTCTTTATCAATATCGATAAACGTTACGCCAACTCTGAGCAGGGGGGTATTGTCAACTGTTATCCTCTTAATATACTGGATCTTGCCCTTGCCCGTAAAAGGAACTTTCAATAAGCTCGTTGTCAGCTCAAATTGGACGGTCATACCCGTCCCTATGTTTTCTCTTAGATTTGCAGCCAATCCCAGAAAACAAATATTGACCAGATCACCCTTTATAATCCTTGCTGGATTGTCCTCTGGGTGAAGAGTTAAGTCTCCTTTTAGGGCAAATCTCAGGTAGCTTCTTTTCTCGGGCATATAGCCTTTCTCCTTATTTGAAGGCTTCGGGGCAGTGGAATTTCCCGTTTACCGCCAGGGCCATTTTTCTCGCTTTGATCATCAGATGTCATGCACTGGAGACCAGCGGGCAATAATACACTGCCTCTAAACCGCTGTCAATGGCTCAAAATTCCAAGATATTTCTGCTTTTTATTCCCTTCGCAGCTCCTGGGCCCCTGCCTCCATTTCATTGGATTCCGGAAAAAATTGCTCAAAGTGATAATTTTTCATGTTTTTTAGTGTCTATACATAGATTAGGGGTAATTTTTCATCTCCACCCCTTCTACCCTTTTTGCTCAGGGGGCCTGGGGCCCCCTTTATCTAGCCGATTAGCTTCTTAAAGTCCTCATCGTTCCAAAACCATTTGAAATCCTCATCAGCGTCGCACTCGAGCGCCCCGGCTGCAGCCCACGCCCAATCGTCCCTTGAAGCACCAAATTCCTCATCCTCATTGCCTCAAAATTATGTTGAGGCCCATGATGGGTGTCAAGGATATCAGGAAAGCGATCCGAAGGTTAAGCTTATGATTCGTTGCGAAATTGAAGGACGCCGGTGATCAGCCCTGTCCCGCTTCAAGGCAAGGGAGAAAGAAGAAAAAAAAGTGAGGTTTGCCATGCAAAGCCGATCAGGATACGGTGACCATCCTCCCGGTGATCATGAGCATAATATCAAAGGGGCCGAAAATTTTTTGTTTTCATGGGCATAAGATGGGGTGAGTGAGGGGACTTGAACCCCCAACCTTCGGATCCACAGTCCGATGCTCTAACCAATTGAGCTACACCCACCGTCTGCGGAAAGGGATTAGATTTTCGCATCCTTCAGGATCAAAGTCAATATTTTTGGGAGGGAGAATTCCGATTAATACAAAAATCTTATGGGGCAGAATTCGGAGACACGTATTGAATTAAGAAATTCGGATCCCTGTCACCGAATTCTATTTCCCCAAATTTAACATCTCTTTCTGGCCTTCGATGAGGTCGAGGACGTCGGCGGAGTCGCGCCAGCGTTCCCGGACCTTGACCTGAAGGTCGAGAAATACTTTCGTTTCCAGGATCTCTTCGATCTCCCGGCGGGCTTCGATCCCGATCGTCTTGATGAGCTGGGCGTGCCGTCCGATGATGATCCTGCGGTGGTTGTCCTTTTCGACGAAGATGCTGGCCTTGATGTAGGTCACCGGCCGCCTCTTTCTCGGCGTCGGCCCGACTCCCGGCATCGTTTCCGGCTTCAGGGCTTTGGGCTCTGTCTCTTTGTCTTCGGCCTCGGGTTCTCTTTTCTCGATCGCCTCGATATAGACCGCCGTCACCCAGGGGAGCTCCCTCTCGACGTGGGCCAGCATTTTCTCCCGGATGATCTCGGCCAGGAAGAACCGCTCGGACTGGTCGGAGATATCGTCGTCGGAATAGAGCTTCTTGGCGGCGGACAGGTTTTCATAGATCAGTCTTTCGAGGACGTCCACGTTCGTCCCTTTCAGGGCCGAGATGGGGATGATCTCCTTGAAGTTCATCAGGTCCTTGTATTTGTCGATGATCAAGAGGATGCTATCCTTTTTGACAATATCGACTTTATTGATCAGGAGAAAGATCGGGACCTTCATGTTCTTGAGCGTTTCGAGAACGAATTCATCGCCGTGGCCGTATTTCTCGGAGGCGTCGATGAGCAGGCAGACAAGGTCGGCCGTTTCGAGGGAGGAATAGACGAAATTCATCATCCGCTTGTTCAGCTTGTGAAGGGGCTTGTGGATGCCCGGGTTGTCGATGAAGATGATCTGGCCGCTATCGGTCGTGCGGATGCCGAGAATGCTGATCCGGGTCGTCTGCGGCTTGTTCGAAATGATCGAGATTTTCTGGCCCAGGATGTGGTTCAGGAGCGTGGATTTGCCGGCGTTGGGCCGCCCGACGAGCGCGACATAGCCGACCTTATATTCTTTCTTCGTTTCATTTGTTTTTTCGGGTCCGGTCATGATTATTCCTTTTCTTCCTCTGTCGCAGCTTGCGCCCGTCCCTTCATTCTCAGTTTCTTGATCCGCTTCTGGTCCACGTCGATGACCTCGACCGACAGCCCCTTGATGTCGACCGTCTCGCCCTTTTTCGGCAGCCGCCCGAGATGATGGGTGATCAGGCCGCTGGCCGTGATGTAGTCGTCCTCGGCCAGCTCCTGCTCGAATAGATCTTCAAGCTTCTCGACCTTCACGCCGCCGGAAACAAGATACTCCCTGGGGCCGATTTTCGAGACCTGGGCTTCCTCGGTGTCGTATTCGTCCAGGATTTCGCCGATGATCTCCTCGACCAGGTCTTCCATGGTCACGAGGCCCGAGACGCCGCCGTGTTCGTCCACGACGATGGCCAGCTTCTGCTTGACCTTCTGCAATTCCTTGAGGAGCTCGGAGACTTTCATGGATTCCGGGACGAAAATGACCGGCCGGATAAACGCTTCGATCGGCTCGTTGTCGTGTTTGCTTTCCGAAAAGGCCAGCAGGTCCTTGGCGATGACGATGCCTTCGATATTGTCGATGCGGTCTTTATAAACCGGGATGCGCGAATATTTTTCGGTGATGATCAGGTTCCGGAGCTTTTGAATGGTCGCATCCTTCCGGATGCAGACGATATCCACCCGCGGCGTCATGATCTCCCGGACGACGATATCGCCGAATTCGACGACGCTCCGCAGCAGCTCGTCTTCGTCCTTCTCGATAATGCCCTCTTCCTTGGCCCCGTCGATGAAGGTCTCGATCTCCTCGTCGCCGGCTTCCCGGTCGTCTTCCTCTTCCTCCTCGCTTTCTTGGCGTGTGCACAGCCAGCGCGACAGGACGAGGATGGGTGCGGAGAGGACAAGAAACAGATTGGCGGACGGGAGGAACGCGTCGACCAGGGCTTCTTTATTGACCGTCCCGATCAAGCGCGGCAAAGCGTCAAGGAAGAGCCCGTAGGTGAGGACCAGGCTCAGGAAGAGCCAGAGCGGCCAGAGGTTGGCCCGGCGAAAAGTGACGAAGACATAGACAAGAAAGGCGATGAGAATAACCGTCCGCCAGAATTCGACCGCGATCTTAATCTCTTCGTAATGCTTCAAGACATTGTGGCGATAGGGCTTGTTTCGTTCTTCGAGGTAACCGCTCAGAGAGATCTTGGAAAAGCCGGAGAGAGCCATGTGGAAGAGCGAAAGGGCGAAGGCCGCCAGGCCGCTGAGTCCCAACCCGATCCAGGTCGCCATTCTTTATCGGCCTTTTGCCATCAGCCGGCGGATCGCCGCTTCTTCTTCCTCGTGCCCCTGACCATGTTCATAGCCGAGAAGATGGAGGAACCCGTGAATGGCCAGGTATTCGAGCTCGCGCTCCAGGCCGTGCGAGAGCTCGGTCGCCTGCGCGGACGCCGTGGGGACCGCGATGATGATGTCGCCCAGGTAGAATCTCCCGTCCGCGGCCTTTTCGTTGAGGGGAAAGCTGAGGACGTCCGTCGGCTTATCCCTTCTCCGGAATTTTCTGTTTAGCTCCCGGATCTCGGGGTCGTCGACGAACGACAGAGCAAGCTCGGGCCGGTTGAGCCCATAATGGCGCACCAGCTTTTTCAAGAGACGCTCGAACCGGCCGAGGTCAATCCGGAATTTTTTCTGGCGGTTCAGGATCTCGATCATCGTCCTTCTTATGATTTTTTTCGGGTTTTTTCTTTTTTTTCATCTCGAAATCAAAGCCGGGATATTCAACGCGCGGCTGGTAGACCATATTGAGCGTGGACAGGAAGGAGGTAGCAATGGTCCGCAATTCTTTCAACGAAAAATTGCAGTCGTCGAGCTGGCCGTCCTGGACGCCGTTGTCGAAGATCTCCGTGATGACGCGCTTCAGGTTCTCCTCCTTGTGAACCCGGAGGCTCCGAGACGCGGCTTCGACCGAATCGGCGAGCATGACCAGAGCGGCCTCCTTCGTCTGGGGCGGCGGTCCCGGATAACGGTAGGTTTCTTCGCCGATCTTTTGCATATCCGGGTCGTATTTTTCCTTGGCTTTCTGGTAGAAAAAGCGGACGAGCGAGTTGCCGTGGTGCTGCTCGATAATCTCCCTGATCGGCAGGGGCAGCTTTTCTTTCTTGGCGATCTCGACGCCTTCTTTAACGTGGTTGATGATGACCAGGGTGCTCATGCTCGGCGTGAGGTCCTTATGGATGTCGATCTTTTTGATCTTGTTCTCGATGAAGTACTCGGGCATCTTAATCTTGCCGATGTCGTGGTAGAGGGCGCCGGCTTTGACCAGCAGGGGGTTGAGATTGATGGCTTCCGCGGCTTTCTCGGCGAGCGCGGCAACAATCAGGGAGTGATGGTGAGATCCCGGAGCGTCCATGGCCATCTGCCGGAAGATCTCCGTTTCCGAGTTGGTGAGCTCCAGGAGCTTGGTCTGCGTGACGAAACGGAAGATGTTTTCATAGATCGGAAGGAAGACGAAAGCCACGGCGGCGCCGAACAAACCTCCGGCGATGCCCATAAAGACCTCGGACGTGAGAAGTTCCAGGCCGGGCCATTGCTCTTTGATCAGATAAAAGGTGAGGATGACAAAGATGTTCAACGGCGCCACTAAGAAGAATCCCGCCCGGAGAGTGGCTGTCCGCTTCTGCCGCTGGTAATACTTGATGCCGTAGATGGCTGCCAGTCCGCCGATCAGGCTGAAGATCATGAGGAAATAGTTCGCTTTGAAAAGATAGCCCACGAGCAGGCTGTTGAGGATGGCGTAGGTCAGAGCGACGGTGTTGGTTGTCAGAAAGGCGAAGAGGATGACGCCGAATTGATAGGGAAAGGCGAATTTGTAGCTTTCCGAGTCCGAGAATAAGAAGAATCGGGCGTTCTGACTCGAGATATCCGCCAGAAAAAGGAGGACCTTATAAATCATGAGGCTAAAGACGAGAGTCAAGCCCATCATCAGGTAGTATTTGAGCGCGGTCTTCTGAGCGAGGAGCGACTTGAGGTAGAACCAGAGAGTGAACAGAAGGAGGCCGAACAGGAGGAACGTACCGAGAAAATTGGCCAGCCAGGCCCGTTTCGTCCGGAGGCTCTCATTGATGATCCGGACCTTTTTCAGAATGTCGGGGGTCACTTCATCGCCCTTGCGGACGAGAACCTTGCCTTTTTTAATCGTGTAAAAGACCGGCTCGACGCCGGCGCGGGTTTTCTCTTTTCGGGCTTCGGTTTCGACCTTGTTGAAGGCGATGTTCGGGGCCACGAAATTGATCGAAAGGCTGATGAGCAGGCCCTTTTTCCGGGGCGAGATTTCCAGTTTATTGATCTCCGCGGCAATCTTGTCTTTGGCTTCCTTGTCTTCGAGGATGTCCTTGGGGCGGATGGACTTTTCACCCTCCTGGTTCCGGAGGAGCGTAAACCCCCGTTCCTGCTCTTTGTGGATGAAGAGGTTTTTTGAAAGGATGATGCCCTGCCCGGAATATTTTTCGAGGAGCTCGAGGATCATGGCCTCCAGGTCGGCCCCGAAGCCTTCTTTTTCAAGGGCGGCGAGGTCGGTCGGCGTCAATTCAAGGGCGAACCTGTCCATGATGTCCCTTTGGAGCTGGACGTAATCTTTTTTCACCGGCCCCGTCTTCAGCCATTCCCGGCCCGAGGCGAAGAATTGCCGGACCTTCTCCTCTGTGTTGAGAAAGACATTGAGGTCGAAGACGTAGACGGGGAGGATGGCCTCGACGGCCTCTCGCCGCCGGTTTTCCGTCGCCTCCGTGTCCTCGATGGTAAGATCGGCTGGGGCGATGACGTCCGAGGGGGCGATCTCGCCGGGCTGGAGCTCGGGCAGGGATTTCGAAGGGATGTAGGATACGAAATACCCCAGGCTAAGGGCGAAGATGATAATATAGATAAACGGATTCTGAAGAAGGCTTTGCCCGAAACGGGCATTTTCCTCTTTAGGGGGATGGCCCGGCCCAGGTTCACGCTGGGGAGAGAACACAGGGCTCTTGAAGAGCTTGATGTTCTTGAACGAAATGAAGCTCATGGTCAGTTATGGGCCTTGGCTTCGGCTTTCTGATAGGCCTTGATGATCTTCTGGACCAGGGGATGCCGGACGACGTCTTTCTCGTTGAAATAGCAAAAGGAGATCTCCCTGATGGGGGACAGGATCTTGATGGCGTGAAGCATGCCGGACTTCGTCGGCTGCGGGAGGTCGATCTGAGTGATGTCGGCCGTGATGACCACTTTGGAATCGAAGCCCGAGCGGGTCAGGAGCATCTTCATCTGTTCTTTCGTCGTGTTCTGGGCTTCATCGAGGATGATGAACGAGCCGTTGAGCGTGCGCCCGCGCATGAAGGCCAGCGGGGCGATCTCGATGATCCCTTTCTCGATAAGGCGGTTGGCCTGGTCGGCCTTGACGAGGTCAAAGAGCGCATCATAGAGGGGACGGAGATAGGGATTGATCTTCTGGTATATGTCGCCGGGCAAAAAACCCAGCTTCTCGCCCGCCTCGACGGCCGGGCGGGTCAGGATGATACGGCTGACGAGCTTGTTCTGTAAAAAGGACAGGGCCAGGGCCATGGCCAGGTATGTCTTTCCCGTTCCAGCCGGCCCGATGCCGAAGACGAAATCGTAATTTCGGATGGCCTGGATATAATCCTGCTGGTTGAGGCTTTTCGGGGTGACGGATTTCCGGGATAGGTTCAGGACCTCGGCCGGAAAATAGCTCTCGAGCGGCTTGGTCTGGCCTTCTTCGAGGAGGTCGAGGACGATATGGAAATCCTCTTCCTTGAGGTCGTAGCCTTTTTCTTCAAGTTCGTGGATCTTCTCGAAGTAGAATTTCGCGGATTCGACCTTGTCCGGTTCCCCGTCGAGGAAAAGGCAGTCGCCCCGGATAGATAGGCTCACGCCGAGGCGGTTCTCGAGCTTTTTCAGGTTCCGGTCTAGAACGCCGAAAAAGGCGTTCTTCCGGATAAAAGGGTGGGCGATTTTTTCCATATCAGAGTGTAAGAAATGAATCGTCGGTCATTTTAAATCATTATAAACACTTATGAATGGGCTTTGTCAAGGAGAGCTCGGGCTGACCGTATATCACTTTCAAATGCAAAAGGGGACGGTCCTCTTTTTCCTGAAATTAGGACCGTCCCCCTTTTGTAAATGCAAGGGGGATACGATACCCTGTCCCTGTCTGGTCGGCAGCGCCCCAAAGGACGATACCGTTGAAAATCGCCAGGGACAGGGAATCATGTCCCCGAAAGTGATATACGGTCAGGACAGAGATGAGTTGAAAAAAATATGCAGGTATTATATAAATACATTTAATTTTTGCCGATTTGGGCGTCATAAGCTCCGGACGCCAAGGAGAGAGACACATGGAAAAGGAATTTATGACCGTCTCGATTCCTACGTCTTTGTATAAAAAGATCGAGGAAGCGATTAAGGGAACGGATATCTCTTCCGTCGCGAGCTACGTCGCCAAAGTTCTCCGGGAGGCTCTTTTCAAGGAAGAGGCCGCGCAGGATGTCTTCAGCAAGGAAGACGAGGAAAAGGTCAAGGAGCGGCTCAAAGCCCTGGGATATATCGACTAAGAGAGATCGTCGGCATATACGGAATTTCTGAATTCGGCCTATGGACTCCCCAAAGATTGGAGACAGAACATGATACAACCCCATGGTGGTAAGCTGATCGATCGGATTCTCAAGGGCGACGAGAAAGGGGAAGCGTTGGAGAAGGCCAAAAACCTACCTCCGATCAAGCTCGATGCCGAATCCATAAGCGATGTCGAAAATATCGCGACCGGGGTCTTCAGCCCCTTGGAAGGGTTCATGGGTGAAGCGGATTTCCGCTCTGTCCTGAGCCATATGCGGCTTGCGAGCGACCTGCCCTGGACGATTCCCATCGTCCTCGATGTGGAGAAAGGTGTGGCTGACAAGCTCCGCCTCGGATCCGACGTCATTCTCATCAACGAAGCGGGCGATGCGTCGGCCGTTCTTCATCTTGAAGAGAAATACGCCTACGATAAGGAAGAGATAGCCCGCAAAGTGTTCGGGACGACGGACGCCGCCCATCCCGGCATCGCCAAAGTGAAAGGCATGAAAGACGTCCTTCTCGGGGGCAAGATCGACCTCATCCAGGAATCGCCGACGCCCTATGTCCGATACAAACTGAGCCCCAAGGAAACGCGGATTTTGTTCAGGGAAAAAAACTGGCGGACGGTCGTCGGCTTTCAGACGCGGAACACGCCCCACATCGGTCATGAATACGTCCAAAAATCGGCCTTGACGTTCGTCGATGGGATCTTCATCAATCCTGTCATCGGAAAGAAGAAAAAGGGTGATTACAAAGACGAGGTCATTCTGGCCTCCTATGAGGAATTGATCAGGAACTATTATCTGAAGGAACGGGCTGTGATGGCCATCCTCATGATGGAAATGAGATACGCCGGCCCCCGAGAGGCCGTTTTCCACGCGATCATCCGCAAGAATTTCGGCTGCACCCACATCATCATCGGCCGCGACCACGCCGGCGTCGGCAATTATTACCATCCTTATGCGGCCCAGGACATTTTTGAGGAATTTCCGGAGCTGGGAATCGTTCCGCTCTTCTTCCGCTCGTTCTCCTACTGCAAAAAATGCCAGTCGGTCGTGAACGATAAGATCTGTCCGCATCCCCCGGGGGACCAGATTCAGTTCAGCGGGACGAAGATCCGGGACCTGCTGGCGAAGGGCGAGTATCCGCCGGCCGAGCTCGTCCGGCCCGAGGTCGCCAAGATCATTATGGAGTATAAGAACCCGTTTAATGAATGAACGTAAACGGGATCAGGCCGACACTTTGGACAAGGTTGTCAAAAAGGCAGGCCTGAGCCCAATCTGAAAAGGAAAAAGATGGATCGAAAAATATTGATCATTGGGCTGGATTCGGCACCCCCCGAGATCGTCATCGACCGCCGCGAGGAATTTCCCGTATTCCGGCGATTGATTGAGAACGGGATGTTCGGCAGAATGCGGAGCTCCGATCCTCCTATCACGATTCCCGCCTGGATGATCATGTCCACGGGGAAGGACGCCGGCCGGATCGGCATGTATGGCTTCCGCCACCGCAAGGACTATTCCTACGATAAAATGTGGATCGCGTCATCCCAAACGGTCAAGGAAAAAGCGATGTGGGACATCATCGGCGAGCACGGCGGACAGAGCTGCCTTGTCAGTATTCCCCCGAGCTATCCTCCGCGCAAGGTGGCCGGAAACCTCATTTCCTGTTTCATCACGCCTGATAACGAGAAGGAATATACATATCCGGCGGAGCTCCGGCAGGAGATCGAATCCCGGTTCGGTCCCTACATCTTTGACGCGGCCTTCCGGACGGAAGATCGCGACCAGATCCTCAAGGAGGTCTATGACATGACCTCCAAGCGGTTTGATGTCATCCACTATCTCTTACGTCACAAACCCTGGACCTTATTTATGTTCGTTGAGATCGGCGTCGACCGCGTCCAGCACACGTTCTGGAAATACATGGACAAGGAACACCATCTTCATGAACCCGGGTCTAAATACGAGAACGTCATCGTCGAATATTATAAATACTTGGACCAACGGATCGGCAAGCTGTTGGTCGATGTCGGAGATGAGACGATCGTCCTCGTCGTTTCCGATCACGGGGCGAAGCGGATGAAGGGCGTGTTCTGCATCAATGAATGGCTGATCGAACAGGGAGACCTGGTCCTCAAGGAGACGCCCAAGAAGGGAGCCAGCATCGAAAAGACGGCCGTCGACTGGCCAAAGACAAAGATCTGGGGATGGGGCGGCTTCTATGCGCGCCTCTTTCTGAATGTCGAGGGGCGGGAACCTCAAGGCATTATTAAGCCGGAAGATTACGAGGAAGAACGGGAGGCGCTTGCCGAACGCATCTTAAATATCCGCGGTCCCAAAGGGGAAAAATGGAACACCCATATCATCAAGCCCAACGAATATTTCGAGGATGTCCGGGGCGATTATCCGGACCTCATGGTCTATTTCGACGATCTTTACTGGCGGTCGGCCGGGACCTTGGGCTATGAGACGAAATACCTTCGCGAAAACGATACCGGGCCGGACGATGCCGTCCATGCCCAAGAAGGCATGTATATTCTCTGTGATCCCCGGGATAAAAGAAGCCGGCGCAAGGACATCGACATCCTGGACGTGGCCCCGACGGTGCTCCATTCTCTGGGATTGCCCGTTCCCGCGGACATGAAAGGAAGCATTTTTACAAAATAGATTTGTCATCGCCGAGCCTGGGGGCCCGGCGATGACATTGAAGAAGGAGACGAACGACCTATGTGTGAACATGATCAGAAAGGCGTGACGCTGTGGTTCACCGGGCTTCCATGCTCCGGCAAGTCGGCCGTGGCCGACCGCGTCGCTGAGATCCTGAAAGACCGCGGTTATAGGGTGGAGCGGCTCGACGGCGACATCGTCCGCCAGAGCCTGACCCGCGACCTCGGCTTTTCAAGAGAGGACCGCAACGAGAACATCCGGAGGGTCACTTTTGTCGCCAAGCTTCTGACCCGGAACGGCGTCTTCGTCCTGACGTCTTTCATCTCGCCCTACCGGGACATCCGGGCCCATGCCCGGGAGGAGATCGGAAGCTTTCTTGAGGTCTATACGAAGTGCCCCCTGGATGCCTGTATCCAGCGCGATATCAAAGGCATGTATAAGAAGGCGATGGAAGGAAAGATCAAGGAGTTCACCGGGGTCTCCGACCCCTATGAGGAGCCCCTGAACCCGGAAGTCCTGTTGGAAACCGACAAAGAAACAGTCGAGGAAAGCACGGCCAAAGTGTTGGTCAAATTGAAAGAACTCGGGTATTTAGAATAAGATATTCCGCGGCGAGGAAGATCACCTCATGAGATCCTGCCTGGTGACCGGAGGGGCGGGCTTCATAGGCTCGCATTTGGCCGAGGAACTCGTGCGTCGCAGATTCAAGGTCCGGGTCCTGGACAATTCTGATTTCCGCGCCGGCCTGGAGAAAACCATCGCCTGGCATCAAGAAAAGAGGAGGTCCTTATGAAAATTGCCGTGATTGGAACCGGATACGTCGGCCTTGTCACGGCCGTCGGACTCGCCGAATTCGGGCATAACGTCATCGGCACCGACAAAATGGCGGACAAGATCGAGAAAATCTCGCGCGGCGAAATCCCCATCTACGAGCCGGGACTCGAAGTCCTCTTGAAGTCCAACCTGAAAAAAGGGAACCTCGCCTTCAGCGCGGACGTGAACGAGACCATTCAAACTTCCGATGTCATCTTCGTCTGTGTCGGAACGCCCCAGGGCGATGACGGAAGCGCCGACATGTCGCAGATCGAAGAAGTATCGCGTTTCATCGCCGAGAACTTGAACGGCTTCAAGGTCGTCGTGGAAAAAAGCACGGTCCCGGTGAAAACATCTTCTTGGATCAAGCGGACGATTAGCCTCTATAAAAAATCCGATATGGATTTCGATGTCGCCTCCAACCCGGAGTTCCTCCGGGAAGGATCGGCAGTGTCGGATTTTCTCAATCCTGACCGCATCATCATCGGCGTCGAGACCGAACGAGCCAGGGACATTCTGGTCAAGATCTATGAAAAGGCTAAGGACCGGCTCCTGATCACCAACATCGACACGGCCGAACTCATCAAGCACGCCTCGAACTCCTTCCTGGCAATGAAGATCTCCTACATCAACCTGATGGCGAATCTTTGCGAGAAGACGGACGCGAACATCGAGCAGGTGGCCAAGGGGATGGGCCTGGACCCGAGGATCGGGAGCCTTTTTCTAAAGGCGGGACTGGGTTTCGGGGGATCGTGTTTTCCCAAAGACCTTAAGGCGCTGATTAAAATCGGCGAAGACCTCGGCGTCAACATGAACCTCCTCAGGGAAACCGACCGGATCAACGCGGAGCGGGCCAGGATCTTCTTAGAAAAGATCAAGAAGGCCCTCTGGATCCTGAAGGACAAGAGGATCGCGGTTCTCGGCCTGGCTTTCAAGCCGGACACCGACGATATCCGCGAAGGGCCAAGCATCAGATTGATTACAGACCTTCTGAACGAGGGGGCCATCCTCCGGCTGTACGACCCCGAAGCGCAGAACAACATGAAAGAGCTTTTTCCCGAGGACAAGGTCCGGATCACATACTGCCGGACGCCCTATGAGGCCGCGGCCGGTGTTAACGCGCTCCTG
>Ga0256868_10000440_pt1 | contig 24395 bp, 30 predicted proteins | sample RVTome_13_FD_187341 | JGI IMG/M metagenome (GOLD analysis project Ga0256868, IMG submission 187341) | Soil microbial communities from uranium-contaminated site in the Upper Colorado River Basin, Wyoming, United States - RVT92D227 HiSeq ...
GACCCAATCAGCGGTATCTCAGCACTTGAAGGTATTGAAATCTGCCGGGCTGGTGAAAGGCGTAAGGCGAGGTTACCACATCCATTATTTTGTTAATTATGACATGGTCGAGAAGTATCGCAATCTCTTCTCAGCGGCTCTTAGCGTTGAAGCGCCCAGCGAGAATCAAGTGTGTCAGGAAAATTGTCCGGAAAGGAGATAAGAAAATGTCTCATCAAATTAGTTGCGGCTGCGAACAACACTCTCACGGTATACAAAACCTCACAGGGCACCAGAGTCACTGTTGCTGTAGCCACAATCGTGCACCCCGCCGCTTCCCCACAAAGCAGGAAGTCAGAGAGGAACTTACGGAATACCTGCAGCAGTTGAAAGCGGAGGCAAAGGGTGTTGAGGAAAAGCTAGCTGAAATGGAAACAGAGAGCTAGGCATGCCTGATGCTCTATCGGTCGATAGCGAGGCCATCGCGGTACGCACCCTCTCCAAGCATTATGGGACGGTCATTGCTGTCAACAATATCAGCTTCGCGGTAAGAGAGGGCGAATTCTTTGGCTTCCTGGGCCCCAACGGCGCCGGGAAAACAACCACTGTAAGAATACTTACCGGGGTTATCGAAGCAGACGATGGGGTTGCCCTGATTAAGGGCTCCAGAGCCGGCAGTATAAAAGCGAAACAGATAGCCGGAGTTGTCCCGGAGATGGCAAATGCTTACATCGATTTCTCAGGCTGGAATAACCTTATGCTTATGGGCAAGCTTTATGGCGTTTCCTCCCGTCAGGCACAAGAAAGAAGCCAGACCCTGATAAAATCTCTGGGACTTTTCGACCGCAAAGATAGTCTCGTCAAAACATACTCCAAGGGGATGAGACAGCGGCTTATACTGGGGATGGCACTGGTTAGCGACCCCGAGGTGCTGTTCCTGGACGAGCCTACTTCCGGCCTAGATGTCCAGAGCACCCGCTTAATTAAGGACATGCTACGCAGCCTGAACGCCGCGGGCAAAACAATCTTCCTGACCACCCATGACATGGACGAGGCTAACCAACTCTGTGATCGCGTAGCTATTATTAACAAGGGAAGGATTGTAGCCATAGACGCTCCGGAAAAGCTGCGGACGGCTACCAGAGGCCGGAATTCGGTTGAGGTCAGCTTCAGTAGCAACGTAAATCGGGTGAGTCTGGCACAACTTCCCGGAGTGAAAGAATTTGAAAAGATCGGCGATAAGTACCGTCTATATACGGATAACCCGGGTGAACTTGTTGTCACACTGGTCGACTATTCCAGGACTGCCAGACTTAAGATAGTGACCCTTAACATGCTAGCCCCTTCTTTGGAAGATGCATTTGTGGCACTAACGGGAAAGGAGGAAAGGCATGCTTGACCTGGGTATAGCCTGGCAGCAGATCCGCCGTGCCCTCGTAATAGCGGGCAAGGATATCCGTATCTATTATTTCAAGGGACCGGTAATTAGCTTTGGTGTCCTTTTCCCTATCTTTCTGTTTCTTGCGTTTGCTATTGGCAGGCATTTAACCGTTGACTTTATGATACCCGGGCTCTTAGGAATGATTCTGTTCTTCACGGCAACCGCAATTTCACCGGTAGTCATGCCGTGGGAGGCTCAGGCGAGAACGCTGGAGCGACTAATGTCCTGCCCGGTAAAACCGCAGACCATCGTCATGGGAGACATAATTGCCTCCTTCGCTTTCGGGACAATCATATCGGTGGTGCCTGTCATTATCGGCCTTATCATGGGAATAACGATATCGAATCCTGCGATTCTGATAGTAGCGATTATTCTAGGGGGTGTTTGTTTCGCTGCCCTCGGCATCATGTTCTCAATTCCGCCATCTAATTTACCGGCCACAATCAACATGATTGCCTCGGTGGTCAGATTCCCGGTGGTCTTTATCAGTGGCATTTTTATTGCGTTGAATGAACTGCCTGTTTGGGGACAGTGGATTGCGTATATATCGCCTCTAACGTATTTTACCGACATTGCCCGTGACTCTATTCAAGGCCATGGATACCTACCGCCGGTTATCGACTTCGCGGCACTTATAGGTTTTACCGTCGCCTTTATTCTGGTAGCCATGTTCATGCATAGAAAGACAATGCCGGCAAGAATACAATAACGTTGCGCAAATCGGACACAACCGATGATTTTCATGAAAAATTCGCATAATCTTCACAAGGTATTCACAATATTATGATAATATCAAATCTATCTACGCACTTAGTATGACCACAAAAATAGGTGCACCGCTTTTTATGAAATGGAGCCTGACAGCAATGTTTCGTTACGCAGTAAAAGAGCTACTGAAAAGAAATAAGTTGCACCTGCTCAATGTCATAACTATCGGACTGGTCACGCTGATGGTCATTACTTTGAACAGCCTGGCGAGTGCCTATCGTGATGCAGCCAGATTGCCGTTTGAGGATATCCAAGGAAACATTATCATACAGAGGAACGGGAATGTTCCCGAGAATATTTCGGGAGTTTTGCTATCATGTTCACTGGCGCCGATACCGCAGGAGTTAATATCCGAAATCAAAAAAATTGATGGCGTAAAAGATATTTCGGCCGCCTTAACGCTGTGGGTCTTCGACCCGGATAATTTCAAACGCGTTTCCGGAGTCGATTTCCATGATAGCTTCGGCCAAAAACTGGCAGCCAAGCTTATCGACGGCTCTATTCCCGACACTGATAACCAAATACTCGTCGAAAAAACCTACGCCCAAAAGAATTCGCTTGAAGTAGGCCGGGAAACTACGATATCGGGCCAGCATTTTACTGTTGTCGGAGTTGTCGGTACTACAGGAAACGAGGTGATGGCATCCGATGTTTATTTAAATCTGGGGACTGCACAGGAAATGGCCTATCAGTCGCAAAGCTTGCAGCAGGTGGAGACCTTCAATGATACAGATATCAATATTATTTTTATTAACGTCGGTCAGACCAGCCTGAAAGCTATAACCCACACCATTAAAGGAATTATCAGCAACCCAGATATGACTACTGGGAAGACACCTTTAGGTCAGACCGTCGGCAGTTACAATATCTACACGCCGGAATCATTTGAGAATCAGATATCATCTCTTTTCCACATATCAGACAAATTAACATGGATTATTTCCTTAATACTTTTCTTTGGAGTTGCAATTATAGTCGCCAGAAATGCCCTACGTACTATCCTAGAAAGGAGAAAAGAATTCGGCATCTTGAAAACCGTGGGCTTCAAAAATCGGGATATACAACGTGAAGTGAGTCTAGAAATCTTCATCCAGATTCTTGCCGGGTTCCTTATTGGTCTTGCTGCGTCAATAATTGCCATTGTCATCTTTAGCCGCACCACGGTATCCATAGCTATACCCTGGGAATTAACTGCTTACCCGCATTTTTTGCTGTCTAACCCTAACGAAGCAAATGTGACTCAAGCACACCTGCTCCCCATCAAACTGGAGCCGCTGCAGGTATTTGCATCATTTGTAATCATCATGGCTGTGGGACTGGCTACATCATTTTTGAGCGTCTGGCAAATAAATAAACTCAAACCCATGGAGGTGATGAGGCATGAGTAATATCGTTGCCGTTAATCAGTTGACCAAAACGCTGGGCAATCTCAAAGTTATCGACCGCATATCGTTCAGTATAGAGAAAGGTGAATTCCTGGCTATACAAGGGCCCTCCGGCTCCGGGAAAACGACCCTGCTCGGTCTATTAGCCGGCCTGGAAAAGGCAGATGAAGGCAACATAGTAGTTGCGGATAAGGACCTGACCTCGATGACAGAGGATGAACTGGCCATATTCCGCAGGTATAACGTTGGTTTCGTATTTCAATCGTTCAACCTCATACCAACACTTAACGTAGTCGAGAATATCGCTCTGCCCCTGTTTCCGGAGCATGTATCAAGGAAAGATATGTTTGAACGGTCCGGAAAAGTGGCGAAAGCTGTTGGACTAACAGAAAGGTTAGACCATTATCCCAACGAGCTTTCCGGAGGCGAGCAACAGAGGGTTGCCATAGCCAGGTCATTGATAAACGAGCCCAAGATCATTTTTGCCGATGAGCCCACCGGCAACCTTGATAGCAAGACAGGTCAGATGATAATTGAATTGCTTCGTAAACTTAATAGCGACAGGGGGCAGACAATGGTACTGGTAACGCACGACGACACCATAGCTAATGAATCAGACCGCATAATCCGAATCTTAGACGGGAGAATAGCGAATGAGAATTAGAGCAGCCGTTTTAACCGCTGCCCTGTTATCAATTCTGCTGACAATCGGTATTTTTATTCAGACCGCGTGTACTTCTCAGCCGAACACAAACAATCAGCCTGGTCAATCTCAAATTGAAACAAATCAGTTAGATAATACAGAATCCACAACAACCCCTTCCACGACATCAGAGCCTCCCGAAGAATCCGGTCCCGCCGCCGTTCCGACAAGTTCCGTTAGCGTTGTGGTCGCCGGCTATATCAACCATGGTCCACTACAACCAACAGTAAGGGCTATAAAAGAGGTGCTTTCTAAATACGATGATAAGGTCTCCGTCACCTGGATTGATTTAGCCACAGCCGAGGGACAGACTTACTTTCAGGAACATGGGCTGACTGCTCACATGAATGTCCTAATAAACGGCACCTCAACGTATCAGGTTGATGGCAAAACAGTAAATTTCGAATGGTTTGAAGGTCAACAATGGACTCGAGAACAGCTGGACGCAGTATTGGCTAACCTGATTAATAAGTAACTGCCCAACTCAGATTGTTAAAGGATTTAAGCACATTGCTGTATCTTCTAAAAGAATTTACGCGTAGGAAAGACAGGACTATAACTAATCTACTGGTTCTTGCAGCTCTGGTGGCTATTTTCATAGTTCTAACTTCGGTAATAAATTCTTACTCTCAAGCTATTTATTTACCTTTTCAAAGCGTGGGCGTCGATATGATAGTTCATAAATCTGGTCCCCAATCTAGTGATACGTCTACCAACGCTATACGCCTGCCCTTTGGCAACGGACTGTTTCAGCAAGACGAGGTAGACAATATAGCTTCACTCAATCATGTTAAAAATGTCTCTAAAACCCTGGTACTGTGGCGCTTTGATAAGGGAGAATTCACTTCAATAGAAGGACTGGAACCCGGTAGTTTTATAGGTGAGAAATATAAGTCATGGCTAGTGTCCGGCCGTTTTCTCCGGGCAGGTGAAGAGCACAAGGCGGTTGTCGAAAAGCACTTTGCCAAATTCTATGGATTGAACCTGGGGGATAGTTTATTGTTAGGCAATATTCAATTTGAAATTATTGGCCTCCTATCCGCACAGGAGCAGAGCCAGGTTTCGGCTACAAACCTTTATATAAATTTACCAGATGCGCAGATACTTCTGGACACAAAAAGCTTCAGTCAGCTCTACTTAAAGCTCGATGCCCTGTCCTCAGATGATGCTGTCCGGTCCGAAATCAGTCACATTGATAAAGATGCTATCATTGTTTCCGGTAGCTCTATCGCCGCATCGGTCAGCAATGTCATTGAAATTTATCAGAAATTTCGTTTGCTTATCTTGGCGATTATTGGAATTATTCTGACGTTAATACTAGTCCAAGTCAATACTACATCCTTAATGGAACGAAGAAAAGATATAGGTGTTCTACAAACGGTTGGTTGGACAAAAGCAAATATAAGCAGGCAAATAGTCTCAGAGATATTCGTGCAAACCATTATCGGGTTTGTTCTGGGCATCTTAGTAAGTATGCTCACAATCATAGGAATTGGCTCAATCAGTGTGCAGGCTCAAGTATCTCAAGGCCTGGGCAACAATTTATCTACGTTATCCGCACCTGTCGTATTATCAACTCCAGCAATTGCTCAATTTTTAATTCTCATTCTGGCCAGCTCGACCATTGTATCATTCTTCCTATCCAGGCAGCTGTCCAGCATGAAGCCATTGACTAATCTAAAGAATTAAAATTTAGGTAATTATCCCTTGACAACATGTACTTTCTGTGATAGAATACATGTATAAGGGGGATAAAGAAATGACCAAGAAACGAATGAATCACATAGCTAGACTTCAAAAATATACTGTGAAAGACCTTAACAAAGAGTTCCCTAATGATGGGGCTTGCCTTGAATGGCTTAAGAACCATCGTTGGCCTGATGGTATCCATTGTCCTGTCTGCGACAAGATAACAAAGCACCATAAGGTTTCTAATCGCACCTGTTATGAGTGCGACAATTGCGGTCATCAAGTTTATCCCCTTGCTGGTACAATATTCCACAAGTCTGCTACCCCACTCAAGACTTGGTTTGAAGTGATTCATCGAATGGCTTCTACTCGATGTGGAATCTCTGCCAAGCAAATCCAAAGAGAATTTGGTGTTACCTATAAAACAGCTTGGCGTATGTTCAAACAGACTCGCTCTTTGCTCGGAGAATGCAATCCTATTTTCACTGGTGAAGTTGAGGCCGATGAGACCTACATAGGTGGAAAAGCCAGAGGCAAGCGAGGTCGGGGAGCAGAAAACAAAACTGCCGTTGTTGGTATAGTGCAGAGGGGAGGCAAGGTTGTCGCCTCTGTTGTGCCTAATGTTAAAAGCTCTACCATTGTTCCGTTTATCACAAGTAGGATAGCTCCTAATGCCGTTCTTTACACTGACGAGTTTCCTAGCTATGACCATTTCACGAGGATTGGTTTCAAGCATCGGAGAATAGAACATGGTGCTAGGGTCTATGTTGATGGGAATATCCATACTAACCAGATTGAGGGGTTTTGGTCTTTGGTAAAACGTGGTATCTCTGGTGTCTATCATGCCGTTAGTCCTAAATATCTCCAATCCTACCTCAACGAATATTCCTTCCGGTACAATCATAGAGATGATAATATGCCAATGTTTAAGGTTGTTTTGAATCAGATTCGGGCTTTTTAATGGGTTGGGATGCTTTCTTAAGAATATTATAGAATTGTTGAGTTGTAACACCCTCATTGACACTATCTTCTATGGGAAAAGTTCTCTCTTTTCTTTTTCTGATTATTTTATCCTTCAATTCCTTCACCTTCGATTGATTAACTGCTTCGATAACCTTAGAAATAGGGATTACTATAGCTATACCCATATTTACTGACTGTCTATTCCCACTATCGTCAATAAATGTATCAAGATTAGATTCGGAGTTTTCCCAGTGACCATGCATTACCCCCAATAGATATGACGGACAGCCAAAATCAACTTCTGTATCTGTATCAGCTTCCAAAGGCAACCCCTTAGGGGGAGCAGAGGGAAACAATCTTACATTTCCCAAGTGAACGAATACAGGTGACCCGCTAAGACCTCCAATTGACCTAGCTTCAATAAGATATGCATCCATCTTGCCTTTTCTTGTCACAATTGGTTCATCTGGCATTGCCGCAATATTACCAATTCGTATAATCGGAATATTTTTCTGCTCCCCAGTATGTTGAGTAAATAATCCAGGTAAAAAGACATCATCTCCGATGCCAATACAATATTCATTTAAGACTTCAGCGTTTACAGATGACGTCAATGGATAGGGTGCATAGTCAATATCCATGTCATTGGGCAATTTCATACACGGCAAAATCGCAATGTCAACAAGTGCATCGGGATGAAACACCCATTGACCACGGGATGTATCTATGAAATCTCGCCCACCCGTTCTAAGATTGACTCGTAGATAAATTATCTCACTCATGTGCCTAGACCATATACCTTCAAGTATATGTTTGGCTGTCACAAGATGCGTAAATTTGGTTTCACCAATTTGCTCCTGGATAAAAAATGCAGTCCCATGAAATTCCATTCCTGTGTTGGTATTGGTACACAGGAACACGACACATTTCCTAACTGCATCAGGAATCTGCATTAGATTATCCTTTCCATCCGATAAGTAATAGCGTACCACGCCTCCTATACGCAAGTCCTTTTTTAATTCTAACATAATATTATCCTCTATCTATACATGCTTAAAGGGGATACTTACCAAAATTTATTACAGATAAACTGAACCTACGCGGATATTAAAAAGACCTTTCGATAACCAGATCAAAATCGCAGATTGGGACAAGCTGACTAGCTAGTAGAAAGGCTTTGTTAATGAAAAGGCGGCTTGGTTGATGGACCCGGACTTAGACTACATCACGCAAACGCAAATGTGGCTCTAAAAGTTCTATATATTGAACAACTTGGGCTACCATGCTGGATTTGAACGTTTCTCTGTAGTAAGGCATCTGAACTTGGCGGGTAAGTCCGGGCAGTGCTGGACACATGGGTTCGGAAGTAGAGGATTTTTGGGAAAGGACAAAAACCCCTTTTGTTTGTGGGCTATATGGGGTGGGGGGCTTAGCCTTCTATGCCGTAGTCGTGGAGGCAGTCGATTAGGTCCTGAACGGTAACGATTTTTTCGGTATCTTCATCCGTGATTTCAAGCTTGCGTCTTGGCGTGCTGAATTCTTGTTCTATTGCTGTGATGAGCTCTGCCAAATCAGGGGGGTCAATATTGAGGTCGTCAACAAAGGATGCCGAAGGCACTATTGATTCTTCGTCAACGCCGAGTTGCTCTGCAATTATTTTCTTAAGCTTTTCTGAAATGCTTGCCATTCATTTCCTCTTGATGTCCAGGCTTTCTCAGTTTTCCTAATCGCTTATTGTTGCTTACCTTGCTGTATACATGTAGTTACCACTGAACCCAAAACCCCGTTGACAAATTTTTGAGAGGTATCACCACCAAAACTCTTAGCTAACTCAACAGCTTCGTTAATAGCTGCTTTCATTGGAACTCTATTATCGAATAAAATCTCAAAAATGGCAAGGCGGAGAATATTTCTATCTATGGGGGCTATTTGATTGACGGGAAAGGCGGGGGCGAACCTTCGGATTACATCATCGATATTTTCCTTGTTCTGGAGAATCCCGTTAACCAGGCTTTCGGCAAAATCGGCTGCTTCATCAGGCAGGGCTTTTTCCTCTAGCAAGCGAGCCAAAACATCCTTTGGCTTATGAGCCGAGCAGTCAAGCTCGTAAAGTGCCTGCATGGCAATAGTCCTTGCCTGCCGTCTAAATCCAGTCATTCTGCTTCATTCCTCAATAAGTGAACGGGCGATACCTTTTTTGAATCGTGGCGTATGCAATGAAGACATAAGCCGATGGACTTTGAAATGAGGACGATTTCCTTGCCGCAATGGTTGCAGCTGGCAGTAGTTTTGGTGGAAAAGCTACGCTTCAGCATCTTGGCTCTAACCACAGAGACTCGACCAGCCTGATCAAGCGCAGCCGCCACGTCTGTGGTCTGGCGTGTGGGCAATTATCCTCTGCGCCATTTTGTTATTTCGCTGACGGTCTGAGCGTTGCTGATGTTAAATGTTTGTGCTCCGGGGCTAATTCGCTTGATCAACTTGGACAGCGCCTCGCCAGGTCCCATCTCAAAGAAAGTGGTTACACCTCGGGCGATCATACTTTCAATAGATTGCTGCCATTGTACCGGGCGAACAATCTGGCTAATCAACTCTTCTTTTATCGCTTCTAAGTCGGTAAGCGGTTGTGCGGTAACATTAGCTACAACCGGGACTGATGGTTTATTAAAGGTAAACTCCGATATGGTATTTCTTAGCCTTGCTATGGCCGGCTCCATCAATATGGAATTGAAAGGTCCGTTTACTCTCAGAGGGATGATGCGGCGAGCCCCTTTTATCTGTGCTAATCTCTTGGCCTTGGTCAGGCTTTCCTGGCTGCCGCTGACAGTGACCTGGTCTGGAGCATCAATATATGCAATCTCGACATCTGTGGAGACGCTTATGCTCTTGAAGACCTCTATGTCTAAGCCGCCCATAGACACCATGCCGCCGCCTGTTCTTTGTCCAGCTTCGTTCATTAATCGTCCTCTCTCATGAATCAAGCGTGCGGCATCAGACAAACTGAGGACGTCAGCAGCTACCAGGGCTGTGTAAGTGCCTACGTCATGACCAGCAACGAAAATGGGTGCCGGCAAGCCGTTATTGCTAACCTCCAGGGCTGCTCTCAGGCAGGCCACGCTCGTTGCTAACACTGCTGGTTGAACATTTGCGGTCTGCTTCAGTTCATCTTGAGGACCTTCAAAACATAGACGAGATAGCGAGAAGCCCAGAGTCTTGTCGACTTCGTCGAAAACTTCTCGGGCTGAAGTGTAGTGTACGTAAAGGTCTAACCCCATACCTACAGAGTGGGATTCCTGTCCGGGGAAAACATAAGCTACTTTTATTGCTTCTACCATATCTCCTCCTTGTCGTTCAATCTCACCGATAGGTCAATCATTTTCTAAATTTCACTTAGCCCATGGTTTTCAGTGGTGGTTATGTTTTTAAGTCCAGTCATCACTTGCTGGGTGTTTTCTTCGGGGTCTTAATCTCAACCACTTCCCTTCCTGCATAGGTACCGCAAGTAGGACAGACATGATGAGGCAATTTGGGAGTGTGACATTGAGGGCAATCAACCAGTTTGGGAATGTTCAGAGCCAGGTGGCTGCGCCTTTTCCCTTGCCGCGATTTGGCATATTTTCTCTTTGGTAACGCCATTTAGGTTTTACTCTCCTTCCCCAGGCTGATTAGTTTGGACCAGCGCTGGTCGTGGGTGCGAGACGGGCACTGACAGGGATATTTGTTGAGGTCTTGCCCGCATGCTGGGCAAATTCCAGCGCAATCTGGATGGCAAAGCGGCTTGGCGGGCATGGTCAATAAGGCATATTGTTGTATGGCTTCGCTCATGTCCAGCATCTGACTCTCGTCGATAATGAGATTATCAAACTGACCGGGTGAAGATAAGCCTTCGGATATGGCCACGCTGGGAAGAGATTCCTCCTCAAAGCTATAGCTTGCTTCATGATCAATCAGTTTGAGACATCGACTGCAGATTCCTGTTACTAAGGCTGTCATTTCACATTTGACCATTATGCCGCTTTTAGTGCGCGTTAAAATAACATCGCCTTTAACCGACTTTATGTCGTTAGCACCGATGTTCTTGTCTATGTGGTAGCTATGCCTTGAGCCTATTGGCTCCTTGAGCAACTGAGCAACATTGATTTGCATTTTATATATTTAAATCTATGAACTTGGTTCATTATAGGTTGAGATATTTTTAAAGTCAAGCTAACATAATTATTGACATAAAATGTCTTCTAACTGAGTTTTCTTTGGTAGAATGTGCCAGGTTCTTGGAGTATAATGGCTACGTGGGGGCAATCCAAGAGTAGCGAGTGAGACTTTGACAAAAGCAGAACTGAAGGCCGAGGTAAACAAACAATTAGAGCAACAACGCCAGAAACTTATTGAATTGAGCCTCAAGATTCATGCTAATCCAGAGCTAGCGTTCAAAGAGGAAAAGGCGTCAAGCTGGTTAACCAGTTACCTGGCAAAAAACGGTTTTCAGGTAGAAGACGGGATTGGTGGTCTGTCTACTGCTTTCAAGGCATCTTATGGCACTAATAACCCTGTAATTGCTCTGCTTGCTGAGTATGATGCTTTGCCTGAGATTGGCCATGCCTGTGGACACAATATAATAGCTGCATCCGCAGTAGGAGCGGCTGTGGCCACCAGGTGTATTGTTGATAATTGTGGCGGGACGGTTGTAGTATTGGGCACACCTGCAGAGGAACTTATTGGAGGCAAGGTGTTAATGTTGAAGGCTGGTGTTTTTGATGGGATTGATGCAGCTATGATAGTACATCCTGGGATAAGGAATGCATCTGCTACCGAAGCGCTAGCCTGTATTGGACTGGATGTTCAATTTTTAGGCAAGGCAGTTCATGCTGCTGCTTATCCTGAGCAAGGAATAAATGCTCTTGAGGCTATGATTTTGGCATTTAATGCTCTTAATTCACTCCGTCAACATATTAAGGATAGGGCTCGAATTCACGGCGTAATCACCCACGGTGGCGAGGCGGCTAACGTAGTGCCAGCATATTCCGCAGCTACATTCCTCGTTCGGGCTACCGATAATGCATATCTTGATGAATTGAAACAAAAGGTTCTGAATTGCTTCGAAGGGGCAGCGCTGGCTACGGGTGCCCGATTGGACTACAGATGGGGAGAGACGGTTTATGCCCCGATGAAAAACAACATGGTCCTGGCTCAGCTATTTGCCCGAAACCTGGAATCTCTAGGCCGCAGGGTAGACCCCTTTGAATCCCACTTTGGTTTCGGCAGCACCGATGTGGGTAATGTCAGCCAGGTTGTGCCTGCTATTCATCCTTCAGTTGCTATTGCTTCCTCCGATGTGCTGTTGCATTCATCAGAATTTGTACTGGCTGCTGCATCTGATTCAGGGCATGGGGGTCTGTTAGATGCGGCTAAAGCTCTGGCTATGACGGTTGTTGATCTTTTGAATGAACCTCAAGCTCTGGCCAAAATTAAGGATGAGTTCTCCAGCTAGGCGTTTTAGAGTGCGAATTTTCAAGTCTTGTTTTGTAGTCGACGATTATTGAACTGCGGCAAAATTTTTAGGAATTTTTGGGCAAAACACATTCGTTGATGCTAGGCAAAATTTGGGTGGAAATTATAAAATAGAGGTGCGGTTCGCATCTTCTGGTGGCCTTATAGATCATTGAACGAATCGCTAGTATTAGTATATAGATAGGGAGTAGAGAATGAAGGTTATTTTTCTGAAAGATGTATCCAAGGGTAAGAAAGGTGAGATAAAAGAGGTAGCCGATGGTTATGCCAGGAACTTTCTTTTACCTAAGGGCTTGGCTTTGTTAGCTACGCCATCAGCGACAAAAGCAGCTGAAGCACTGTCTGGGGAGAAAGCAGAGCGTCAAGCTCGACAGCATGAGGAGCTAAGCAGGATAGCTCAGGAACTGGAGGGTAAAGAGCTGCATTTCAAGGCTAAAGCAGGCGCCAAAGGTCGTCTTCATGGTGCTATTACCAGTGCTAATATAGCTGATGAACTCTCTAAGCTCTCAGGTTTTGAGATTGACAAGAAAAAAGTTGAGCTGGAGGAGCCTTTGCATGATCTCGGTAGCTACGATGTGGGAATTAACTTGGGCGCAGGGTCTGAGGCTAAAATCAAAGTAATCATTGAGGAAGAGACGACGCAGAGTGATTAACGACAATTTACCCCCTCATGATGTTGAAGCTGAGAAAGCAGTACTCGGCTCTCTACTTATTGATAGCGAAGGCATATTTAAGGTTGCTATCTTTCTCAGGCCGGAGGACTTCTTTTCGCCGGAAAATCAGTGGATTTACGATGCTTGTTTCAGCCTTTATCAGCGTAATGAGGGCATAAATCAGATAACTGTAGCCCATGAATTAGCCCAGAAAGGCAGGCTAGAGGAGGCCGGTGGGGCTGCCTATTTAAGCCATCTGGTGTCTATTGTACCTACGTCTCTGCATGTTGAGCATTTTGCACAGATTGTGTCAAGAACTGCTGTAATGCGGCGACTAATCAGCGCTGGCAGCCAGATTACTGCTCTCGGCTATGAAGATGACGCTGAAGTTGATATTGCTCTCAGCAGGGCGGAGGACATCCTGTTTAAGGTAAGGCAGCGGCAAAGTCGTCAGGATTTTGTGCCTATTCGCCAGATTCTCGGCCAGTATTTCGAGGAAACAGGGCAAGATCAGGCTGAGGGAGAGGAAATCCCACATATTCTCACCAGCTTCGCTGCCATAGATGACATATTGGGTGGTTTACAGCGTTCCGACCTGATTATTTTGGGTGCCAGACCAAGCGTGGGCAAGACCAGCCTGGCCCTCAATATTGCCAGAAACACGGCTGTCAACCAGAAAGCCTGTGTGGCTCTATTCAGCCTGGAGATGTCGCGGCAAGCGGTCGTTCAGCGCCTTCTATCTAATGAGGCCAATGTGGATTCTAGAAGTGTCCGCTTGGGGACATATACGGAAAGAGAAGAGAGAAAAATCATGGAGGCTAGCGGCATTCTCTCCGAAGCGCTTATCTATATTGATGACTCGCCTCAACTACGAGTGGTGGAGATGCGAGGCAAGGCACAACGACTTTATCGCGAACGCACTGTTGATCTGGTTATCGTTGATTATCTGCAACTAATACAGGGATCGGCTAGAAGTGAGAGTCGAGTGCAGGAGCTAAGTGATATAACGCGCTCTTTGAAGGCACTGGCTCGTGAGATAGAAGCGCCGGTGTTAGCTATCTCACAGCTTAGCCGAGCTATAGAATGGCGATCTTCACATAAACCACAGCTCTCTGACCTAAGGGATAGCGGCAGTATCGAGCAAGACGCTGATGTGGTCCTCTTTATCTCCCGTGAGGAAATGTATGTCACTGAAGATGATTGGAAAAAAGATCATGATGTAGAGACAGAACCCTATCCAAGAGGCATTGCCGATTTAATTGTAGCCAAGCATCGTAATGGGCCTACTGGTGAAGTCAAGTTACGATTTGTAGCCAAGACAGCCAAATTCGAGGATTTAGAGGCTGAGTTCAGCGCAGCTTAAGGATTATTGGAGACAAAAACGTGACGAGGAAAGAATTTCCTGGCTTCCCAGAAAGAGCTGAAGTTACCCCGATACCTAATTTGTTCTTCACTGAGGCAATGCCACAGATTGATGACATTGCCGAGCTTAAGACGATATTGCATGTTATCTGGCTGCTCAGCCGTCGTCGTGGTTATCCTCAGTTTGTCACCTGCAACGAGCTTATGTCGGACCCAATACTCATGGGTGGCATAGGGAGTGGAGCCAGGACTAAAGGCGAAATACTTCGTCAAGCACTGGACCGAGCTGTGCAACATGGTACTATGCTGCACCTGAGGATTGATAGGGACGGACAGTCTGAAGATGCCTATTTCATAAACAGTGAGAACGCCAGGGAAGCGATTAATAAAATTCAGCGAGGTGAACTTCCGTCGCTGGTTTCAGCACCCCGGAAAGGTCAAGAAGTGGAAATCGAACCGCTGCCGAATATTTTCAGCCTTTATGAACAAAACATAGGCATGCTCACGCCTATGATTGCCGAGGTACTACAGGAGGCGGAAAAAACTTACCCGGCAGAGTGGATTGAGAGTGCTTTTAAGGATGCTGTCGCCTTAAATAAGCGTAGCTGGAAATATATCGCACGTATTTTGGAACGGTGGGCTATAGAAGGCAAAGATGATGGAAAGTCTAGGAGAGATTCTAAAAAAGAGGACGACCGGGACAAATACATCAGGGGCAAATACGGACACATGGTCAAGCGGTAAGCCTGGAGAAGAGAGCTTGACTGACTCAGCTTGTCCCATATGTAAAGGAGTTGGTTTAATACACCCTTTATCAGCTTCAGGGCGTCCTGATTTTAGTAGAGTCGTGCCATGCAAGTGCTGTCATCAAGAGTTGAAAAAGGAGAAGCTGGCTCAGCTTCAGCAGTACAGTAATCTTGGGGCATTGTCTCGATTAACCTTCGATAACCTCTTGCCGACTGGCAGATATGATGATGCCGCAATACAGCAGAATTTTACAAGGGCCTATGAAGCAGCCAAGGCTTTTGCTGGCGAGCCGAAGGGATGGTTAATCTTGGTTGGCCCGAGCGGTTGTGGCAAAACACACCTGGCTTGCGCCATTGCCAATTACCGGCTGAGCTTGGGGCGGCCAGCTTTCTATATAGGTGCCGCTGACCTTTTGGACCACCTCCGGAGTGCTTTTAGCCCCAGTAGTGAGATTGCCCATGATGAGCTATTTGAGCGTGTGAAAAATGCACCGCTCTTAGTATTGGATGATTTGACGATGACAGCTACTACCCCGTGGGCTAGAGGAAAATTGGAGCAGTTGCTAGATTACCGTTTCAATGTCTGCTTACCTACAGTTATCACTACAGATGCGCAAGTTGACAAGTTCGATGAGAGTTTAAGAGGCCATCTTGCTGACTCTGCGCTGTGCAATATATGCGTCGTTCAGGGGAAACAAGCGGCGACTCTGGAGCACTTTGGCAGCATAGAATTGGAGGCATTGCGAGAAAAGGCCTTCAACAATTTTGATTATAAGCTCTTAAATCTCTCACCTGAGGAGCGCCAGAGCCTGGAGCGAGCCTATCACGGTGCAGTCAATTTTGCTAAATCTCCGGAGGGCTGGTTGATTTTCATGGGTATCAATGGATGTGGCAAAACACATCTGGCAGCCGCCATTGCCAATCATCTGCGCCGGGAGGGTAAATCAGTCTTGTTCATTGTGGTTACCGATCTACTTGATTATTTGCGCTCCACTTTTAATCCGGAGAGCAGAGTTTCATATGATGAGCTCTTTGAGAGAATTAAGAAGGCTTCGGTGCTTATTCTCGATGATTTTGGTGAGCAGGCAGCCACGCCGTGGGCTCAGGAAAAGCTCTATCAGCTAATAAATTATCGTTATAATGCCAGGTTAGCCACGGTGATTACTACCTGTTTTGACTTGGATAGTATTGAAAGACGTATCGGCTCGCGTATGGTTGACCCCAGCCTCAGTCTTGTCTTGAATATCAATGCACCTGATTACCGTGGCGATATAAAATCGCCGCTGGTTCGTGAAGCTAAGACCCAGCAGCGATACTCGCGGCGGAGTCGCTTGTCTTAGCTGTTGTCGGTCAAAAGTTTTCCTGCTAAAATAACCCAAATTGGCTGGGAAAGAACCATGGTAAACTCACCGGTCTTGGTGCTTAATCAGAATTATGAGCCGCTTAATATATGCAGAGTGCGCAGGGCTATAGTTTTGTTGTTTCGTGGCAAGGCTGAAGTTTTGGAAAATGGGCGAGGTAATCTCAATTCTATTGATGATGTCTTCGATATCCCCTCAGTGATTCGCCTTGTTTATTTTATTAGGCGACCGTGGCAGAAACGTAAGTTGACCAAGCTTGAAGTTTTCAACCGCGACCAGTATGTTTGTCAATACTGTGGTCGGGGGAGTAAGGAACTCACTTTAGACCATGTTATGCCCAGGCGGCGTGGTGGTGAGCATAGCTGGGAAAATGTGGTTAGTGCCTGTATACCGTGTAATCGACGGAAGGCCGGACGAACACCGGTGGAAGCTGGGATGCCACTTCTTCACCAACCTGGACCACCACGCAACGATGGCTTCTATGTGCCTTTCCAGCACCTCCGTGTGCGTACAGAGTGGCAGAAATATCTTCCTCAATAAATCTAGGTCTTTACCTGCTGTTTATCGTCCGCTGGTTTTTCACGCCAAGTTATCTGGCTAAGAGGCAATTCTACGGTACTCCCTGTTTCTAGTTCTACAGTCACTGTTTCTTTAATCGGATTAATGCCGACAACTTTAGCATTTCCCAAAGCCGTAGACACCTCCTGACGCAATGCGGGCATCTTCTCTTTCATAGCTCGGTATTGCTCATATTCATAGCCCAGGCAACAGAGGAGCCGACCGCAGATGCCGGACGTTTTCATTGGGTTGAGAGCTACATCCTGTTCCTTTGCCATCTTGATGGAAACCGGCGCAAATTCGCTGAGGAAGGTGGCACAGCACAATGGGAAGCCGCATTTGCCTAACCCGCCACACAATTTTGCCTCGTCTCTAGCTCCAACCTGCCTTAGTTCGACTCGTGTCTTCAGGCTGCGACTTAGCTCCCGGACTAGCTCGCGAAAATCAACTCTTTTCTCAGCACTGAAGAAAATGGTGAGATGGCTACCGTCCAAATTGTATTGAGCTGATATGGGTTTCATTGGCAGGTTGAGTCTTTCGATTATCTCCCGGCATTTGGCTATGGTGCTTGCCGCCTTTTCTTGCTGTCGCTGAGCTTTTGCTATGTCATCAGCCTGTGCTTTGCGGACAACTGGTTTCAATGGTTCGGTTATTTCGCTGTGAATAACTTGTTTTGGGGCGATGACCACTTTTCCCAGTTCATGTCCACGGCTGGTCTCAACCACCACGTCGTCATTTATTTCCAGCGGTATATCTGCAGGGTCAAAATAGTAGACCTTAGCGGCTTGGTGAAAACGAACTCCGACTATTTCAGACATTACACTACAATGGGCTCAGATGATATCATTTGCCCTTGTTTTACCTCCTTCTTAGGCATGTCAAGCATCAATATTTCGGATACTAGCCGCAGGTTAGCATTCATGGCGATGTGGTTTAGTGATTTGTGAAGGCTGTTGATGAAATTCCTAATCTCCAGTAAACTCAATGCTTGTGCCCATTTCTCAAGTATGGGTATATGGTCGATATTGGTGATGGCGTGCTTGCAATCACATTTAGTTAACATGATATCATGCCACCAGGCAAGCCAAAGTTTTATTATCTCCTCGGCTGATTTACGTTCATTACCTAGCTTAGCGGTATAACTGAAGCGCTCTTCCCAGCCGGCAGTCAAGAGAGAAAACATCTCCGTCAGCTTTTGATTCCGCTGTGCAAGATAGCTGTCGTCAATTGAAACTCTTAGCGCCCAGCCAAGACAACCTTGAGACAATCGTGTCAGGAGTTTTGCCCTGTCACTGTCAATGCCACGGGATTCGACGAGTATCTTCTCTATTTCATCGTTTACCATTGGCTTTAACTCTATACGCTGGCAGCGAGAGACCACTGTAGGTAGGAGCCGTAGCTCTTCGGCGGTCAGGAGGAGTATCATTACTTGAGGTGGCGGCTCCTCTATGGTTTTGAGCAAGCAGTTGGCGGCTTCGGCAGATAGATATTCAGCGCCATCGATGATAAATACTTTACACTTACCCTCAAAAGGCGGCAAGCTGGCATCGTGCTGTAGCCCTCTAATATCATCGATGCTAATCTCAACCCGTGATTTTGTGTCTCCTGAATCTCTGGCTGAGTTCAAGCTTATGATTGTAATATCGGTATGTTTGCCGTCTGCGATTCTGAGGCAGGATTGACACTCGCCACAAGGTGGCTCGCCTCCTTGACAGTTCACCGCTCTGGCTAAATCGAGTGCTAATGTTGTCTTACCTATGTGAGGCGCACCGACAAGAAGATAGGCGTGAGCCAGATTGCCGGTTCCAAGACTATGTTTGAGTAAAGCTAATGCTTCGGTTTGACCAATCGTTTGCCACATATCTTTTTTAAATTAAGTCCAATCTCATCAAGTCCTTATAGCTCTCGCGCTTCCGGATGAGGCGAGCTTTGCCGTCTTTGACCATAACAATGGCTGGCCTGGGCACCATATTATAGTTGTTTGACATAGGGATAGCATAAGCGCCGCTGGCCGGCATAGCGATAATATCTCCTGCTGATACGGCAGCCAGGCTAACGTCTCTGGCTAAAATATCACCTGACTCACAATATTTACCGGCAATAGTGACCTTGGTCGACTCATCATCGCTGACCTTGTTTGCTACCAGCACTTCGTATCTTGATTCATAGAGAGCCGGGCGGATGTTATCTCCCATGCCGCCGTCCACGCATACATATTTCCGCACCCCGGGGATCTCTTTTATCGAACCAACTGTGTATAGAGCCACGCCGGCTTGTGCCACGATGGCTCTTCCTGGTTCGATGATTAGCTTCGGGCGTGTCAAGCCAAGCTCATTGGCTAGGTTTGCCACCCTGGTAGTTATAGCTTCAGCATAGTCAGCTATGCTGGGTGTCCGTGAGTCTACCGTATATCTGACGGCAAAGCCACCGCCAGGGCTGAATTCGCCGAGGTTAAAATCATGCTTGGCTTTCATCTCCTGAGCAAAGTTAAGGACAAGGCTTATGGCTGTCTGATAAGGTGAGGTATCGGGAATCGGTGAACCGAGGTGAAAGTGAAGCCCAACGAGTTCAAGGTTAGAAGCTACCATAGCTTTGGCTACTGCGGTTTCAGCCTGTCCGGTAGCTAGCGGAAAGCCGAATTTACTATCCAGTATGCCGGTGGTAGTGTGGCGATGGGTATGAGGGTCGACTCCCGGATTAAGGCGGAGTAGAATGGTCTGTCTAATTCCTATCTTGCCAGCCAGTGAGTTAAGCAGTTCCAGTTCATCGAAGTTGTCGACTACAATTCGCCCGATTCTCCAATCCAGAGCTAGCTCTAGCTCATCAGTGGTTTTATTATTGCCATTAAAATGCACGTTTTCTCTGGGGAAGTTCACTGATTGAGCCAGGCTAAGTTCCCCGCCGGAGACAATGTCCAGTCCGAGACCTTCTTCTTTGAGTATGGTGGCTATAGCCCGATTCAGGAAAGCCTTTGCTGCGTATAAAATGAGTGTATTCGGATAACGTTTGGTGAACTCGGACTTGAACTCCTGGCATTTGTAGCGAAGAGTAACCTCATCGAAAACGTAGAGAGGAGTGCCGAATTTCTTAGCCAGCTCAACGTAGTCGCAGCTACCTATATGGAGGTGGCCGTGGCTGTCAACATCCTTTGTTAACGGGAACAGGGAAAGCTTGGGTAAATCACTTTGGTGCATTGAAACAGCATCATGGCTATCAGCAGACATAAGATATTATAACAGATTATACTATTCTCGTAGTTGGGCTGTCATCTTGGGGTAGTGGTCTAGTTTGAAATAGGAAGTTTTTGAAATTTTTCTAGCAGGATTATTTCTTCGATTGTCCACACATGGTCAGCTATACCAGCTGCCATTGCCGGAGTAACGCCCAATGTCCTATGAATCCTAGCAAAGTTATAGTACATGAAGTGCAGAGATACAGCGTGTTTGAGATTATCTACTTTCTTTGAGAAGCCATTAGTTAATCTAGTAAATCGCCTCATGTTCATGCGCATTGTTAGGTTCTGCCTCTCAACATAGCTAGTTGATATTTGCTTAGGCTCAGGATTGCCCTTGATTATGCGTGTCTCAGTACCCAGGCACCCAGAGGGGCTATAACGCTTCTCGCCCTCAGGGTCAGCGCCATACAGCTTAACAAGCATGGCATAGTCTATATTGTTACCAAAATACATCATCTACGGCGTCAAGGTACTTTCTATGACCATCTGTGGTCAATTGAACCCTATTAACTAACCTATGCTTCAAATCACTTAGAAACTCATGGGCAAAGCGGGCAGTTCTTTGACCTACTAGCCAACAAGGGACTAGCTTACTGTCCGCATCTAGGGCAACGTATGTCCAAACGTCACCATAGCCTAGTTTGCCTCGTTTTTTCTCAGGCAAGTTATCTTGTTTGGCATAGCAGAATGACCATATTTCGTCACATTGAATCCTGCGAGATTGTAGTTTCCTAAGGTTCTTATATTGATAGCGATAACAGACAATGCCAATATCAATGAGCAATTTTGTTACTGTCATCCTGGCTATGCCCGTCATTCGGCAAGTAGCCCGAATCGAATTACCCTCAACCAGAGCAGTTATGACGCTGGTTCGTTGCCTGAGGCTTAACTGATTCATATATATATTATACTTGACCGCTTAAGCATAGTCAATAGGATAAGACCGTTTTTAACAAAAAAATGTTAACCTTATGCTTGCATTATACTATTGGCCGCTTAATAATGCAAGCATAATGCTTGCAATTTGTGAAGAAATGTGATATAGTACTCATACCATTACAGGGAGGATATAGGTTATGAATAATACAGGAAAGGCTAAGGGGGCTATCGCCCGGGCAAAGAAATTATCACCAGAAGAACGAAGTACAATTGCGAGTAAGGCAGCAATAGCACGCTGGTCAGAAGATGTATTGAATGCAATTTGCGGTTCACCTGACCATCCGCTCAAAATTGGTGATATCGAAATACAATGCTATGTTCTTGAGGATGAAACTAGGGTATTATCGCAAAGAGAATTGCAACAAGGCATAGGTCTATCTAAGAGTGGACCGACTTCGACAGGCGAGCATCGTCTAAAAAATCTCATAGCTAGAATTTCGGCTGGGGATCCGGAAGCAAACGTAAAACTGATGAGCAGCGTCCAAAACCCAATCAAGTTTAGGACACCACATGGTAATATTGCCTATGGATATGAAGCCACAATATTGGCAGATATTTGCGACGCCATATTGGTAGCCAGAAAAGAGGGTTATCTACAAAAACAGCAAATGCACATAGCAGAGCGTTGCGAGGTCTTAGTTAGGGGGTTCGCCCGTGTGGGTATTATTGCCCTGGTTGATGAAGCTACTGGTTACCAAGAACTGCGAGCGAAGAATTATTTAGCAAGTATTCTAGAGGCATTCATAGCTAAGGAGTTACAGCCTTGGGTTAAGACATTCCCCGATGATTTTTATAAGCATCTTTTTCGGCTTCGTGATTTGAACTACCCTCAAGACTCTATCAAGCGACCTCAATATTTCGGAATACTTACTAATGATATGATTTATAAACGGCTAGCCCCTGGAGTATTAGATGAATTAAAACGAGTTACCCCACAAGATGATAGTGGGCGTCCTAAGTATAGATATTTCAGACGGCTCACAACGAATTTGGGCTATCCTAAACTACGTGAACACTTAGGTTCGGTAGTTACACTCATGAAACTGAGTGATGATTGGGGGGAATTTATGGTTAAGCTAGACCAAATTCACCCGAAATATGGCAGCCAATTACCACTTCTGTTTCAGTACGATGCAGAAAAAGATGACGGGAAAGGGCTTTAATAATCATGGATGCTCAGCACGACCTAATTCGTTAGGTTAATTATATGCGGAGAAGGGGGTGATAAAATGCCGGGGCTAACGCCAAGCGAAAGAGAAGAAATTATTCGGCGTCGTGGGTGCAAATCAGACGGCGATGGTGAGGCGCATCGAATTAGCAATCTAGAGATACACCATAAAGACCGTAACCCTAATAACAATGACCCACGCAATCTTCGTGTTCTAACAGAGAAAGAACATGAAGATTTACACAGTAAGTATGGTTAATTCTTGAATCGAAAGGACTGAGCCACTAGGTATTAGGAGAATATCCCGATAGTCACCACTATCGGTTATCTCGTGAGCAATCTTAGTGGCTTGGTCATTCGTCTCTATAAGATATCCCAAACTCTCAAAAATGTCCATCTTACGTGCTACTGCATCATCTGCCTTATGCATACCTGGATAGATTTTAGCATCTAGCCACTTGATGACTACTTTTTTATTGTCCATAATGCCTCTTATTTCTTAGACCAACGAGTTTGTGCCGCCTTTTGAGCAATCTCTTTGCGTTGTTCCGGTGTTAGTCTCTCAGCCCTAGCCTTACCGCCCTTCAGCCCACCTAATCTACCCAGGGCAACGGCATGGGGATTCTTTTCGTTCTCGCCCCCTTCTGCGGCTTTGGTGGTTTCTTCTGCGATAGAGGCAGCAAGTTCATTTAGGTCTTTTCTACTTGACCGCTTAGGCATATTATTATTATATACTTATAAAACAGCAGTGTCCAGTCCGCACAGTTTAATAATTACAGCATTGACAAGCATTGAATGAGTGATACAATTATCGTTAATGTATACACCACCGAATAACTACGCTTTTATAGATGGCAGCAACTTACATCTAACCTATGAACATGCACATGAGCATCCGAATGCAAAAATAGACTGGAGGATGGACTATCGGAAACTGCGCCGGTTTTTAAGGAAAAGATTTCACATTACTGTGGCCTATTATTTTGTTGGATATCGCCTGAGAAATAGTGATATATACAAAAAACTCGAAGAATATGGTTATGTCCTAATGCATGAAGCTGCAAACGACTTAGATGCTTATCTTATAAAACAGGCCAAATGGGATATCAAGAAATATGATGGGGCTATAATAATTAGCAGTGACCAACACTTCGCCGAACTAGTAGAATACTTGGATTCAAGGAATAAATTAAAATTGGTCTTAGCACCATGTAATGACGGTTGTTCCGGCAAATTAAAAAAGGCTGCTAATACCAAAATTGAATTTTTAAGTGATTATAAAAAGGAACTCAAAAAGGACGAGGGATAAACCAATGGGACTCTCACCCATTAGCTTATCCCTCAATTTGATACGGTTTGTAAGTGTAGCATATAAGTATAGCATTGTCAAGTTTTTTATTGTTTTCTACTGTTTTTTGCTGTTTCTTACTGTTTCTTAGGAAAGTGTATCCATCTTTAACATTATGCCCAAACTAGACCACTACCCAGTCGCAGGCTGTGATTTCGCCGCTCGCTCAAGGTAGCATTGCCATCGGGCATTTACCCAGTCCTGTAATTGTGCAATCTGCTCTTTGGTGATGTCTTTGAACCTTCCCTGGTCAGCAAGGTATTCTTTTACAGGCTTTAGATTTCCCTTTCGGGCAAGGGACTCGCTGGCGGAAGTGAGGCGAAAGATGCCGTTTTCAACCTCGTAGAGCACGACCAGTCCGGTCTCTACTGCCAGTTGGCCGATTTTGATGGTATCGCTGTAGGGGAACTGCCATCCGGGGGCACAAGGTGCAAAAACATGAATGAACCTGGTACCCTTTATCCCTTTGGCTTTTCTGACCTTTTCGTACAGGTCCAGGGGATAGGAGGCATTGGCAGTGGCGATATACGGCAGGCGATGGGCTTCCATTATGGCAGATATGTCCTTGGGGTTCTGGCGCTTGCCCAGT
>Ga0256868_10000441_pt1 | contig 24358 bp, 22 predicted proteins | sample RVTome_13_FD_187341 | JGI IMG/M metagenome (GOLD analysis project Ga0256868, IMG submission 187341) | Soil microbial communities from uranium-contaminated site in the Upper Colorado River Basin, Wyoming, United States - RVT92D227 HiSeq ...
GCAGTCAGCCACAATGACCATTCCGGCATGCAGGGCGTAACCTATTCCCACTCCGCCTCCATCATGGAAAGAGACCCAGGAAGCTCCATTGATGGCATTCAAAGCGAAATTGAGAAGCGGCCAGTCGGCAATGGCATCAGAGCCATCCAGCATACCCTCGGTTTCGCGATTAGGAGAAGCCACTGAACCCGTATCCAGATGATCTCTGCCGATAACAATGGGGGCGCTGACTTCTCCCCGGGCCACCAGGCGATTTATTCTCTTCCCAATCTCGGCCCGGTCGCCATACCCTAGCCAGCAAATCCTGGCCGGTAGTCCGGTGAAGGGAACCTTGTTTTGAGCCTGGCGAATCCATGTGTGAAGATGTCTATCCTCGGGCAAAGCTTTCAGGACAGCTTCATCCAGAGTCAGGATATCCTTGGGGTCCCCGGACAAGGCCACCCATCGCGAGGGCCCCTTACCCTCGCAAAACAAAGGCCTGATGTAGGCGAGCAGGAAGCCGGGGTAGAGAAAGCCTCCATTTTCATCTCTTACTCTCAGCCCGCCAATCTCTGCCTGCTGCCGCAGATTGTTGCCGTAGTCAAAGCAGATGGCGCCACGCCTTTGCATTTCCAGGATTGCTTCGACATGCTTAACGATTGATTCATAGGCTCTTCGCTTGTAGTCTGCGGGGCTATTGCGGCGCAATTCTTCCATTGTCTCCAGTTTGCCCTCGGGAACATAACTCCAGATATCGTGGGCCGGTGTCTGGTCCGTAACGATGTCAGGGATCACTCCCATTCTGATGAGCTGCGGATGAATCTCGGCAGCATTACCCACCAGCCCCACGGAAAGTGGCAGTCCTTTTCGCTTCGATTCCTCTATCCAACCCAGGGCTTCCTCAAGGTCCGCCGTCATCCGGTCACAGTATCCTTCTGTGATTTTCCTTTTGATCCTCTCAGGTCTAACCTCGACATCGAGAATGACCGCCTCATTCATGGTAGCAGCCATCGGTTGAGCAGCTGACATTCCGCCCATTCCGGCGGTAAGAACAAACTTCCCCGCCAGAGAATCTCTGCCGAACTCTTTTCTGGACAAAGCGGCCAGAGTCTCATAGGTCCCTTGTAGAATTCCCTGGGTTCCAATGTAGATCCAGGAGCCGGCCGTCATCTGACCGTACATCGTCAGCCCCATTTCGTCATAGCGGTCGAAGTTCTCCTGGGTGGCCCATTTGGGAACGATGTTGGAATTGGCAATCACAACCCGGGGAGCTTCCTTATGAGTGGGAGCAACATAGACCGGCTTGCCCGATTGAATACAAAGAGTCTCCTCGTCTGTGAGACTTTTCAGAGCCCTCACAATTCTATGATATTCTTGCCAGTTCCGCGCGGCCCTTCCCTGCCCCCCATAGATAATGAGTTCCTTCCAGTCCAGGGCAACCCGGGGGTCCAGATTGTTTCTCAACATGCGCAGGGCTGCCTCCGCATCCCAATTCTGGCATTGCAGTTTTCCGCCGGTTTGCGCCTTGATCTCTCTCTTCGGTCTTAGCTCTGTGTATGTTGGCCTTGGCATTTCTATCCCCCTTACGATGTCAGGCTGTTTAGTTTACAGAATGCTCGTCAACGAAGACGCGCTTCAACCTTGCTTACTATCATCTTGGCCAGCGAGTCGGGGCAGGAAAACTCTTCCGCTTCTTTCAATACCTCTTGCTTATAATCTTCATCCCTGATGGAGGCCAGATTGACTTTCACGTTCAGCATAGCTCCTTTTACGGCTGCTTCAGCCATCTTGGCCGCTACGCCGATATCCGTAATGACTCTGGGATTACAGGTCTCCAACAAAGCTGCGGCTAGCTTCAGGACTGCATAGCTATGTCTGGCCGTTTGCAGGGGGACCTGCGTGGCTTCTCTTAAGTCGCGGGCGGCGAAAGCTTTGGCGTCTCTGTCAACCAAATCTGTCAAAGTATTCATCAATGTTCGGGCTTGTCCGGAGACGTCTTTATTTCCGGAAAACTCGGCTGCCATGGACACGAGCCCGGCTGCCAGCGCCCCGGAAAGGGCGGCCACAGAGCCTCCGCCGGGCGTCGGTTTTCTGGCTGCCAGCTCCTCCAGAAATTTCTCGATGGTCAATTGTTGTAGCATCCCTGTTCCTCCGTAATTGGCTACCCCGGCAAGCCTGAGTTTCTCACGGGGCACCAATCAAATACTCGATGATCTTCCCCCGGGGATTGAAGCCCTGAGGCGAATCAAGCCCCAGATTCCTCACTGCCGCTTCAATGAGTTTCTTCTCCGACCTTGCTCCTGGCTGGTAAAATCTGCCTGTCTCGAGAATTGCCTCCTTGGGAATCAACCCGACGATCTCGCTGTAGAGAACGCTTGCGCCTCCCAGCTGACCGAGCTGTTTTATTTTCTCAAAGACGAAGTGCATGGGAGCAACCCTGTAGTTGGTGAGGTTGACTGAGACCTCAGCGACTCCCGATTCTCCAGGTGAAATACCGACTGCCTTAACTGACCTGAAGATCCCGGGTATCCTGATTCTCTGGCGGTCATCTGCAGCTGCCATGCAGCCCGACTCACGAATAATCCTGGCTATCCTGTGAGCAAGCTCCTTATCAGTTGTGATTAAGTAAACGTTATAGGCAATCAGAAACTCTCTGGCGCCGATAATGATGGCTCCGCTCCTTTTGTTGAAAGTGGCCGGGCCGTAGTCTGGCTTCCAGCGGGGGTCCCTCAGTTTTGCCTCCAGGCCTTCATACTGGCCGGCTCTGATGCTGGCCAAGTCTCTTCTCTCTGGAAATCTTGCTGCCTCTCCGTAGAGAAAAACAGGGATCCGCAGCTTCTCTCCGACTTCGCCAGCAAGCTCATTTGCCACGGCAACACAGTCCGCCATGGTGGCATTTTGAACAGGAACAAAAGGACAGACGTCGCAGGCTCCCAATCTCGGGTGTTGCCCTTGATGTCTGGCCATATCAATGATTTCGACTGCCCTGGCAATCGCATTGTAGCCGGCCTTCTTGATTGGCTCCGGTCCTCCGACGAAGGTCAGCACTGTACGATTGTGATGAGCGTCCGGGGCCACATCCAGCAGCTTTACGCCGCGAACCCTCTCAACCTCGGCAGCGATCTGCTCTATCTTACTGGTATCTCTGCCTTCGCTGAAATTCGGCACGCACTCAATTATCTTTCTCATAAAATCCCCGCCTCCTCCGCCAATCTACCGCTATGGACAAGTCCGTAGAGCTCCTCGATGTCTTCAGCCAGGACTCTGCTTTTTTCAAAATGAGCAACGCGGCTTCTGACGATCTCATGAATCTTCGCCAGTCTCGATTCTTCCGGCAAGGGTTCGCGGAAGTCCAGGGCCTGAGCAGCGCACAGAATCTCGATGGCTATGACGTACTCCGTATTTCTGCAAATCTCCCGCGCTTTGCTAACGGCCCAAGCACCCATACTGACGAAGTCTTCTTGACCGGCTGAGACGGGAATGGAGTCAACAGAAGCGGGGTGAGCCAGAGTTTTGCTTTCCGAAACCAGAGCGGCTGCCGTATATTGAGTTATCATCAAGCCGGTGTTCAATCCCTCGTTCCTGGCCAGAAACAAAGGGAGACCGTTGGCACAGCGGCTGACCAGCCTGTCTGTTCTTCTTTCCGAAATGCCCGAGATGCTGCAGAGGGCCATCGACAAACTGTCGGCTGCATGAGCCAGAATCTGACCATGGAAATTACCGCTGCCGTCACAAATTTCGGTTTTCTCTCCTTTGGTTGAAATCCAGGGATTGCCGCCGAAGGAATTGATCTCGGTATCTACAACAGCTCTGGCCCGGGAAAGAATATCCCGAAAAGCACCGTGGACCTGAGGAATGCATCTCAAGGAATAAGCATCCTGTAATGAGTAGGCTGGCTTCTCGCACTCATTTGTCTTCAGAAGAAGGCGGTTCAAACAGCGAGCAGTTGTGATTTGCCCTGGATGAGGTCTTAGTTCTTGAATTTCAGGCTCATAAGATTTGGTGGTGCAGCCCAAAGCTTCAATGGTCATAGCTGCAGCTATGTCGGCTGTCCGGACCAAGTTGTCAGACTGGAAAACCAGGAAAGCCAGAGAACTTGTCATAAAGCTCGTGCCATTAAGCAGGGCAATGGCTTCCCCGATCTGCAACTTCGCTGGCTCTAGTCCTGCAGTAGGCAAAACTCGCTGTGGGTCCTTGCCAATCAAGGCTAGGGCAATGTGAGCCTGAGGGATTAGATCGCCGCTGGCACCCAAAGATCCCTTTGCCGGGACAACCGGGATGATGTTTCTGTTGAACATCTCGACCAGGAGTTCCAGTGTCGGCAATCTTATGCCGGAATATCCCTTCCTGAGATTCAAAATCATGTGAAGCATGATCCCTTTGACTATCTCCCTTTCCAGTGGGGGGCCTATGCCACAGGCGTGGCTCATGATTAGATTCTCCTGAAATTCCTCCATTCTGCCTTTGGGAATGCGCCTGTTCAAAAGAGCGCCCACGCCGGTGTTTATTCCATAGTAGGATTTGCGAGGATTGGACTTCAGAATAGCCTCAAAAGCGTTTCTGGATCGCCTGATTCTTTCCTTATTTCTTCCTGCTAACTCGATTGTCCTTTGGGCGCGGCACAAATTAACGAATTCGGAATAGTCTAGCTTGTCTTTCATCATTTATCTCCTGCCGGAGACGTTTTCGACGTCGGCAGCAAGAATGCGGGGCCACCATGCTCGTTCGCGTTATCTCGTTTCGATCGTATCACAGGGCTGGTTCTTCCTGGCCACATCAAGGATGTCCCTCTCCAACATAATAGCACTGAATAGCACTGAGAAATTGCAGGAAATCGAGTATGTTCCTATCAGCAGACTTCACAATGATATCTCAACTGGGCTCCTCCATTCTGAGTTCTTCTTGAACTGCACGATATGGAGGAACGCACCACCATCGAGCGCCGCACCTCAAGAACATTATAGTCCCTGGGGTCTTGTGTTTCAACATAATTCCGTAGCTCCAGATTCAGAGAAGCAGAGCCATGCCAGGAACAGCATTGCATAGCCTGCCTCACCACACAATAGCGTACTTTGTCACCCGACGGCACTTTTCGTCGGAGTGGCATTCCTAATTTATCGCACTGGGTGTGCAGGTAGGCAGCGCAGTTGACCTGTTTGGCTACTGTCTAGAGGGTTTTCTCTGAGGAAGCGAGGGGGCCTCGCCTTCCTTCTAGCTTGGTTTGGGACCATGAGGTCGGTGGTTCAAAGCTACTCACCCCGACCATATTAACACGTTTTCCATTTCACTGAAGCCCAACAAAAAGCTTGTTTGCCGGCTCTGCGTCCGTCATTGTAAATGAAGTGCGGCGGCCAGTTGGTGCCCGTAATGACATCGACGGTTCTTGGCCAGTCCCGACAGAAGTCTGGGGAGGCTAAGAACGATGGCAATACTTATGATTTGTTTAAGGATGATAACCTGCCATGGGTGTTATCGGAATGAGAAAGCCAACTTTTGCCTCTTTGAAAGAAAACCCATGGTGCAAAGAGATAGATATGAAACCTGGGGAAGAGTGCCAAATCTGTCGGGCTTCAGGCCCAGGAAAGACTGAGAGTAGAGTGGATGGTCTTCTAATATACGGCGGCGAAGGACAATCATCCCCTCACTGTGAAGGACTTCAGCAGGGAATGAATGGCTGTACAACTCAAATCCATTTTTGGAGGCTCAAGAGCTAAGTCCCCGACTGACCGAGTGGCTTATTGAGTATAACTTCCGCCGCCCGCACCAATCTCTTGCCTATCTTGCTCGTGTAGAGTATATTGGGAAACGACCTGTAAAAATCCGCAGCCCGGTGTTACCTATGTGGTCAGCCAGTACACGGATTTGCGACAATGGAGAAAATATGCTATAGTCTTATGTCATAATATTGGGCAAGGTTGGTAGGTTACGGTAGGAGATACCCTCTATAGGGAGCCGAAGAGGAAAGGGATTAGCTCTCGAAACTTTCAGGCAAAAGGACTACCGTAAGGAAAATCCCTGGAGAGGCTTCGATATGAAGACACCGAAGGGGTAAGTCCGCAAATAGGTAGCGGATGATCTCTCAGGTAAAGAGACAGGGAAGACCTATCTAGATAGGTCTTCCCTTTATTTTTGCGGAGGAATGTAGATTCCTTGAGAAGCTTCTGTATAGGAAGATAGATGATGAAACTGTTAAAGAAGACGCCTCTTGACAAAGTACATCATGAACTGAGAGCCAGGATGACAGATTTTGCCGGTTGGCAGTTGCCTGTCTGGTACACTTCTATTTTGGAAGAACACAGGGCTGTCCGCTCTGCAGCAGGTATGTTCGATGTCTCTGACATGGGTAGGGTTTGGATGACCGGAAGGAAGGCGGGAGCCTTTCTTGATCGGCTATTGACCAAACGGGCACGCAGGTCGGAGATAGGTTCCTCGCAGCTCTGCCTCCTGTGTTTAGAGGATGGGGGTATCTTGGATGATTTGTTGGTATATCGGGTGGAAACTGACCGCTTTTTAATAGTTTGTAACGCAGGCAACATTGAGGAAAAGCTTGGCTGGCTACAGCATTGGGCAGGCTCGGACCCCGACATTGTCATTCAAGATAAATCTGCCGATACGGTTATGGTGGCCGTCCAAGGGCCCGCCGCTTGCCAACTGCAGAGTCTGAAGGGCGTCTCCCGTTTACCTCGCTTTGGTCACACCCAAACAAGGATAGAGGATGTAGAGGTACTTGCTGCCAGAACAGGATATACGGGAGAGGATGGATTTGAGATAATCAGCGACGCGGCAAATGCCTTGCGCCTATGGGAATCGTTTATGAAGCAAGGAGTGAAACCTTGTGGCCTGGGCGCACGTGACAGCTTGCGATTGGAAGCTGGTATGTTATTGTATGGGCAGGACATGGACAAGAGCACCAATCCTTTTGAGGCTGGGTTGGAGTGGTTAGTAGAGTTGGACGACGGCGACTTCATCGGTAGAAGTGCTCTGCTTAAGATTAAGCGTCAAGGTGTAAAGCGCAAGCATATCGGCTTTCAAATGACAGGGCAGGGCATAGCTCGTTCAGGCTACAAAATTGTCAAATGTGGTCAAGAGGTAGGGGAAGTCACCAGCGGTGGCTATGCACCTACCCTGGATGTTAATATTGGGTTCGGCTACGTTCCAATTGAGCTAGCCACCATCGGCACTGATATAGAGATAATGATTCGCAGCAAACCAGTGGCTGCTAAGGTAGTTAACAGACAATTCTACAAGAGAGGAGCGTAAAATGATCCCCAAACAATATAAGTACACACCGGAGCACGAGTGGATTCGTCCCGAGTCCGAGAATAAGGGGAAGATGGGGCTTACAGATTATGCTCAGTCGCAGCTGGGAGATGTAGTGTTTTTGGACTTGCCAGCCCCGGGAACTCAAGTGGAACAGGGCAAAAAGATGGGCGAGGTGGAATCGGTAAAAGCGGTCTCGGATATCTTCGCACCGGTCAGCGGGCGAGTACTGGAACTCAACCAGACTGTCATTGATGAGCCGGGGCTGGTGAATAAAGACCCCTACGGAGCTGGCTGGCTGGTTAGGCTAGAATTGAGCAAGCCTTCAGAGCTTGATGCCCTAATGGATAGCGAAAAGTATGATAAATTCGTAGCTGAATTATCCGAAGAAGAGTCGGAATAGAAAGGCGGATAACGAGTGTAATGCCATCGCCCTACTTACCTAATACCGACGCTGATCGCAGGACTATGTTGCGGGAAGTCGGTGTCGGTTCGATTGAGGAGCTGTTTCAGGATATACCTGAAAAGTTACGTCACGCCCAGTTCAAGCTACCACGCCCTCTCTCCGAGCTGGAACTGAAAAAGGAACTCAGTCAATTGGCAAGTCGTAATGCGAGTTTGGATAACTATGCTTGTTTTCTAGGTGTTGGCAGCTACCGTCACTTTATTCCTAGCACGGTTGAACACGTTATCGGCCGAAGCGAGTTTTACACTGCTTACACTCCATATCAAGCTGAGGCCAGCCAGGGTACGTTACAAGCTACGTATGAATACCAGTCACTGGTGTGTCAACTGACCGGGATGGAGGTGAGCAATGCTGGCATGTATGATTGCGGCACAGCGGCTGCGGAAGCAGCCATAATGGCATGCATAATAAAGAAAAGGGGCAAAGTCACTGTGTCAAACAGCGTCCATCCGGCCTACCGTGATGTGATAAGAACTTACGTCCAGGGTCGGAATTTCTCTGTAGAGACGACAGAATCGAACTCAAGCATATCTTCGGATTCTGCCTGTTTAGTAGTCCAACAACCTAATTTCTTTGGCTATTTTGAAGAGATTGAAGCCTACGTTCAGAAGGCCCACGATATTGGAGCTTTGCTGATCGCCATAGTTGACCCTATTTCTCTGGGGATGTTTAAGCCGCCAGACCAGTATGGGGCTGATATTGCTGTCGCTGACGGTCAGGCATTGGGCAACCCGACAAGCTTTGGGGGACCAGGTTTGGGCATCTTTGCCTGTCGCCGGGAATACCTGCGCCAGATGCCGGGCAGGATCGTGGGCAAGACGGTCGATGTTGATGGTAAGCCAGGATATGTGATGACCTTGGTGACCCGAGAGCAATATATCCGAAGAGAACGGGCCACATCTAATATCTGTACCAGTGAAGCTCTAATGGCCCTGGCGGCAGCGGTCTATCTAGCCACCCTCGGCAGAAGAGGACTGCGGCACGTGGCCGAGCTATGCTATCACAAAGCTCACTACGCCGCTGAAAAAATAACTGGACTCAAGGGATATTCGCTCGTTTTCTCAAAGCCTTTCTTTAAGGAATTTGCCATTCGTTGCCCGGTAGCACCCTCTCAGATTAACCAGACCCTCTTCAACGAAGGCATAATCGGTGGTTTAGATATAAGCCGCATAATAGATAATGCCATGCTGCTCTGCGTTACCGAGATGAACACCAAACAAGAGATAGACAAACTAGTTGAAATTCTAGGAGCATTTTAGCGGTCAAATATGAGTCATCATTACTCGCTCTCTGAAATTAGCCAGCCGGGCAAGATCGGTTGCAGTCTCCCGGCTCTGGACGTACCTCCGACCGAATTGCCCCCCAAGGAGCTACTCCGGCAAGAGCTTGAGCTACCTGAGGTAAGTGAGGTTGAGCTAATTAGATATTTCACTGCCCTGAGTAAGCTCAATTATGGAGTGGATACGGGATTTTACCCGCTAGGCAGTTGCACCATGAAGTATAATCCAAAATGGCACGAGGATATTGCCAAACTTGCTGGTTTTGCTTCAATTCATCCCCTCCAGCCGGAGGAGTCTGTTCAGGGTGCCCTGCAGCTCATGTTTGAGCTGCAGGAATATTTGGCTGAAATTACTGGCATGGATGCCACTAGCCTGGTTCCTGTAGCCGGAGCGCACGGTGAGTTTACCGGCTTGCTATTGGCAAAAGCATACCATCAAGACCGAGGGGACAACGCTCGGAAGAAAGTACTGTTGACCGATTCTTCCCACGGAACTAACCCAGCTAGTGCCGTTATGTGCGGCTTTGACATAGGTGTCGTGGCTTCCGATAGTGAAGGTAATGTAGATATGAAGAATCTGGATGCGATGATGAATGAGGAAGTGGTTGCTCTAACATTGACCATGCCGACCACTTTAGGTCTATTTGACCCACAAATATTGGAGATTAGCCAGTTGGTTCATGAAAGGGGAGGGCTCCTTGGTGCTGACGGGGCGAACTTGAATGCTTTCTTGGGGCGGGTGAAATTTGGGGAGTTGGGCTATGATTACGTGCAGCTAAATCTCCACAAAACCTTCAGCACTCCCCATGGTGGTGGTGGACCGGGCTCAGGTCCGGTCTGCGTTAAGGAAAATCTGACCGATTTTTTGCCTTCGCCTTTGGTGACTAAGAACAATGGGACATACAAATTCGTGTTGCCAGCCAGGTCTATAGGGAGGATAGCTAATTTCCACGGAAACTTCGGCGTAATGTGCAAGGCTTATGCTTATATCCGCTCTCTGGGCACCGCAGGGCTAAAGGAAGTCAGTGAGAACGCAGTCTTAAATGCCAATTACCTTAAGGAGAAGCTGAAACCATATTACTACCTGCCCTATGACCGCACCTGCATGCATGAAGTAGTGTTTTCGGGGAGACGACAAAAGGCAAAGGGGGTTCATACTGTAGATATCGCCAAGCGTTTGCTTGATTACGGTCTTCATCCTCCCACCGTCTATTTCCCCTTGATAGTGGACGAGGCCCTGATGATCGAACCTACTGAGACGGAGAGCAAACAGACCCTCGATGCTTTTATCGAGGCTATGAAAGAAATAGCCAGAGATGCCGAGGAAAACCCTGAAATCTTGCATACTGCTCCCCACAACACACCGGTTAAGCGGCTGGACGATATCAGAGCTGCCAGAAATCCAGACCTGCGCTGGGAGATGAAGAGTGATGGCTTTGGATGAAAAAGACATAGTGATAATTGGGGGAGGTCCTGCTGGCTATGTGGCAGCAATTCATGCCTCTCACCTGGGGGCCAAAGTGGTTGTGGTTGAAAAAGACAAGCTAGGTGGCACTTGCCTTAACCGAGGCTGTATTCCCACCAAGGCACTTGCCAGAAGCGTGGAGGTGCTCCTTGAAGCAAGAATGGCAAACGATTTCGGTATCGAGATTAACAACGTCAAAGCAAATTTTTCAAAGATTATGGCTCGCAAGAACAATATTGTGGGCCAATTAGTGTCCAGCGTTGAACAGTTGATGAAAGGAAACAAGATACGTGTTTATAAGGGTGCTGGTCGCATTCTGTCTCCACACTTGGTCAAAGTGAATGATGAAGAGATAGCAACCAGGAAGGTTATCATCGCCTCTGGCTCGGAGTCGACCCCGCTCCCTATCCCTGATAGAGACTTGCCTGGAGTGCTGACCACTGATGATATCCTTGAGCTAACAGAACTACCGGAGAGCCTTGTGATCATCGGGGGTAGTTACGTGGGTGTTGAGTTTGCCAGCATCTTTAATGCGTTGGGGACAAAGGTAACCATTGTCAAGAGACGTCCTCTCCGACTAGAGCCTATTGACGAAGAGATTGGTCGACGTTTCGCCCAGACCTTACCGACGCAAGGTATTGATGTCAGAATTGGAGCTGCGGTCAAGGCCATTAAGAGCAAGGGACCGGTTCTCAGGGTGGTTTGGGATACCCCGGAGGGCGAGCAAGGGGTTGATGGGCAGATGGTTCTTATGGCTACCGGGCGTGCGCCTTACACTGAGGGTCTGGGCTTATCGGAGCTCGGTATACAGACGGACCGTGGAGCTGTCAAGGTGAATGAATACCTTGAGACAAATATCAAAGATGTTTATGCCGTCGGCGATGTTCTGGGCAAGAACATGCTGGCGCATGTTGCTTCCTATGAGGGAGAGGTAGCTGTTGAGAATGCCCTTGGGCATCCCCGCCGGGCAGATTATCGTGCCGTCCCTAGTTGTATCTTTGCCCAACCTGAGATAGCCGCCGTAGGCATTACCGAGAAGGAAGCCAGTGATGGCGAAATTCCTCACAAAGTGAGCAAGTTTCCCTTCAGAGCCTCTGGTCGGGCTGTCGCCCTGGGGGAGACGACTGGCATGGTCAAGATGATTTGTAATCGTGATGATGGCACAGTTCTGGGAATGCATATCATGGGCCCCCATGCCAGCGACCTTATCGCTGAAGGCGCGCTCGCCATACGACTGGGACTGACGGCTAAGGACATTGCTCACACCATCCATGCCCATCCTACTCTAGCTGAGGCACTGCGCGAAACAGCAATGGGTCAGCTCGAAGGTGCCATCCACTTCCTGAAGATTTAGAGCGTTACCAATGAGCATTTCTACGTTCAAGAAGGCCTGTATTGCCCCTTACCTGGGGACCGTGCCATATGAGGTTGCCCTGAAGCTGCAACAAGGATTAATGCAGGCAAGAGCTGAGGGCAAAATTGGTGATGTAATACTGCTCCTGCAACACCCATCAGTTTTCACCATAGGGCGGTTCAGGGGGGGAGAGGACATAATTGTTCCTCCGGAGACACTGGCTCGAGAAGGAATCGCCGTTTTTCGTACTGATCGGGGTGGAGGTATTACCTGTCATGGTCCGGGACAGCTTGTAGGCTATCCCATCATTAACCTTAAAGAAAACGGTCTTGGTGTGCGTGAATATATCCGGAAATTAGAAGAAGCTATCATCAAGTTGTTGCTGGCTCTGGAGATCCAGGGTTACCGGCTGGCAGGCTACCCGGGTGTCTGGGCGAGTGGAAAGAAAGTCTGCTCCATAGGTATACATGTCAGCCACCACATCACTACGCACGGGTTTGCCCTCAACGTAACCAACGACCTGCGGTATTTTAAGTATATAAGACCTTGCGGCTTGCAGGGCGAAATGATGACCTCGGTCTCAGAGTTGTTGGGGCATCAGGTAGGGATGGAAACCATCATGGGAAAGTTGCTTGCTTCCTTCTCCGAGGCATTTTGCTTAGACTGTGAACAGGAGAGTGGTAGATGGCTGGCTATACTAGACGCCCGGAGTGGCTGAAGTTAAGCACTCTTGAGCCTACGATATTGAACAAGGTGACAAAGCTCACCCGTGACTTGAAGCTGCACACCGTCTGTGAAAGTGCTCGTTGTCCCAATCGGACAAGATGCTTTGCCGAAGGCACAGCCACATTCATGATACTGGGCAATATTTGTACTCGCAATTGCACCTTCTGTGCGGTGAAGCGTGGCAGGCCCCAGGCTCCCGACCCTCATGAGCCGGACCATATTGTGCAGGCAGTCGCTAGACTGGGTCTGCGGTATGTAGTCGTTACGTCTGTAACCAGAGATGACCTTCCCGATGACGGTTCTTCCCAGTTCGCCCGAACCATCAGAGCGATCCATGAGCATGATCCAGATATCGCAGTCGAAGTCCTCATCCCTGACTTTCAAGGGTCAGCCTCTGCCCTGCAAACGGTAGCAGATGCCTCCCCTGCTGTTCTCAACCATAACATAGAAACAGTGTCCCGGCTTTACTCCGAGGTTCGTCCGCAAGCGCAATATCGGCGGTCGCTCGACCTTCTGAAACAAGTTAAACTGCTCGACAACAGTCTCTTGACCAAATCCGGGCTCATGCTGGGATTGGGTGAATCGCGGGAGGAGGTCATTGAAGTAATGGCTGATCTCAGGCAGGCTGGCTGCGACCTTCTAACCATAGGTCAGTATTTACAGCCTTCGCTGGAGCACCACAAGTTGGTCCGGTACATTCGCCCTGAAGAGTTTGAAGAATATCAAATTGTGGGAAAAGAATTGGGATTTGTCTCTGTTATGTCCGGCCCACTGGTACGCAGTTCCTTTCATGCTGCCGAGATGTATATCTCAGCAACCCGGAAATCGACGCAGAAGCCCAGCTCATCTGTGGGAAATGAGAGCTACAGGAAAGGTAAGCAGATTTGTCAGGGGTAATGTCACACACCACTGGATAGAAAATGCCGAAATAAGAAATGCAGAAAGTTGGGGGAAATGGTTTGGGACCATGAGGTCGGTGGTTCAAATCCACTCACCCCGACCAGAAAACTGAAGTCTCCCCGCCCCGAAACGGTTGTCCCCTGCCGTTTGATGTCCTCTCAGCTGCAGCATCGGAGGTGGGGATGGGTCAACCGCTTTCGTTCATAATGGCTCCGAAGGCTGCGCAGTGAGTCAGAAGGTCGCATGAGGTAACATTACATCTCTTCATTACTTAACATTTCTGACTTTTGTGACATCTAAACTGTAATTCAAGTGGATTGAACAAATTAGTTAAGATAACCCAGCAGAATAGCTTATTGTCTTTATGGCTTCTCTGTGAATTTAACTAATGTTCAGCAACGTCTCGGCTGTGACTACCTACGGACTTTTGAGAGCTGCCAACCCTTCGTCCAGCCAGGACTTAACCAAGTCAATAAGAGCCGATTTACTACCCAATTTGCCCACCCACTCGAGCACGTGCTTGAAGAACACCTCATAATCTCTTTTGTACCGCGATACACGGCCAAGCTCCGTCAGTAATGCGGTGCATTCCTTGATCCACTGAGCCGAGTAGTCTTCCTTGTACCCGTAGCTTGCATAGAGATCGCTAAGGTATTCAGCAGCGTTCGGATCCCAACCCGCTCCATAACCAGGCACAGCAAAGTCGTGCTCAAAAATTTGCCTCGCAATATCAAGAGAGTAGCTTTCGAGGCCCTGGGAGGGGAACCGAAGCTCATAATTCTCTCTAGCCCTGTCCTCTCTGATTAAGTCGCCGATCCTTTCCGTGAGCATGTCTGGAAAGTGCTGAGGGAGTCTGCCAAATACTAGTTGATGTTCGCTTTGACGTAGTTTCTTCACCACATAACTGTGAGTGCCAGAGACTCGCTCCACCAGAACCCGCTTCCTCCTTGAGTATCTCGGCTTCTCTTCATTAGATATGAGCAGGTCCCTCGGGTCCATCCATTCGATGTGAGCAATGGCCAATCCCACCAGTCGAAGGAGGCAATTCGCAGCGTAGAAGTTGCTGTAGTAAAGGGTCACGAATCCCCATGACCTATACCCACCTCCCATCAGGTGCTTGTAGGCTAGGAAGTTCAAGATGCCCATGGACAGGAAATCCATTGCCTCGCTCAGAAAAACTCCATCGAGAGCAAGCCCAAAAGAATCAAGTGTCTCCTTTTTGTTGATCGCTGTTTCTATCTGCTCTTGGCTTACTCGCCCGAGCAACTCACTCAAGTATTCGCGATTGGGCCTTATAGAACGGAAGTACTCTGTTAGTGCTTTTACACGTTCTTGTGTAGTCATGAATCAGGTGCCTCTTCTTAGACTGGTGATTTCAGTCATCATATCAGTTCGGGACATTGCTGGACAGATTGAGAGCTGGTGAAGTCACCAAAGCGAGGAAAAGCCAAATCGCCTCTCAATCTGCTAGGCAACCGAGGCCGATGTTCAGGTGAAGTAAAGGGCCCGGTCCCCTCATCATACCGCAGGCCTATCCTTTAGGCAACGTTTATTTATACGTGCAATAATCTCACTTCTTATTACCTAGCCCCAACTACAGTTTGCTTGATCCAACATTCCTCGGAATTGTGTGCCTCCAGCAAGACCCCTTGTATTGTCAGCGAGCAAATATCGCAATATAATTCAGCCGGAGGGCAAGCTATGGCTGGCATGAAAATCCACGAGAAGAAGGCGAAACGAAATATTGAATACGCGCGCCGTTGGCTAAACCGCGCAACGAGGGACTTTAATACCTTTAAGAGATTAGTACCCTTCGACAAAACGACGAATAAACCTGTTAGGTGCTCTGACCCTTCTCTGGCAGTCTATCTACTGCAACAGTCCGTGGAGAAGGCCGTCAAGGCAGCCGCTATTGCTTCAGGGCAGTACAAAGCTAGAGATTTCACACGCTATTATAGCCATAATAGCTTGGCTTTGATAGTAAATCTGTACAACAGAGTCATCGATCAGATTCAAGCTATGGGTCTGGAGGTCGTGGCTGAGGTCGTAGGTATTGATCTAGGGGATGGCGAATCTAAACTAAGGCGCCTTGAGGATCAAATCATGGGAGTGACACCATTGCTAGACAAACGTGGCAAGAAGGTGGACCTTAGGTCGGAGTCAATAAGAATCACGCCGCAGGTGATAGACCAGATTCTCGATATGGTAATCCAAATTCGTAGCCGCACACTCGACACCATAAGGACTGTTTTCAGTGTGTTGCCGAAGTTAGGAATCCATAAGAACCAAACAACAATTGGGGACGCGGAGGAATTCCTTAGAGCTTTTTCGAACTTAGTAGCTGCCGACTTAGGGGTTCGCTCACTATCAGAAGAGCAAATAAAGGCGGCTATTGAATTCGTACAACGCCTGACTAGCTCAAGTCCTGAGACCATGGACAAGCTCCAAAGAAGGGAGACAATAATGAATTACTTGGGGGTGTGGGCACTATCGACAGCTCTCTTGTTTCTTACTTACCTTACTTTCGCACATGAGAGCACGTCGCGATACCCCTTAAAACACAGAGGAGATATAGTAAGGGGCAGGATCGGGTGCGACGATTATGATGAAAACCTGGGTATAGTAAATCGTATCGGCAAAGCAGGATATGTTACTAGCCTGATGCTAAATGATCTGAGAAATGAGATTGACAGTATTGCACTGTTCTTCGCCGCATGGCAGGATTGATAAGCAGCCTTTTTGGTCGCAATAACTCATTTTGTAACCTCACTGATGGACCGAAGATGAACCCCCAGTACCATTATGTACTACCCCGGTTTGTTGGTACACCCTTGCTAGCTTTTGTCGCAGATGTGGTAATATGGTACCGTCAATGTGAATATCCACGAAGGAGGCTGAGGTTGAGAGCTAAACTGGTTGGTGCGGGGTTGGGTGCTGGAGCTCTTACAGGTATCGTCTCGTCAATCGATGGTATTACTGAAACTCCGCTAGAAGACCTATTAATTGATTACCTCTGGGTACCCATGTTGGTGGTGATAGGAACTTGTATAATATTTTTGGGTGATCAAATCTTAATAGCATAACTACGTTGTTTTGAGGGAGTTATGAGCATATCTAAGCGTTTTGATAAAGCTCGTACTGCAGGGAACTACTTCAATGAAGCCAACAAATATTGGAAACGTGCTGAACAACCCTTCAAAGCTAAAGATGAATTCGCATTGGGTCAAGACCTTATCGAAGTAATACGAAACTGTCAACTGGCTTTAGCTGAGGACGAAAATTATGGCGATGCTTATGTACTCCTTGCCAATGCTTTGTTATTAGCCGGCGTTTCCGATCCAATCAAGGCAAATAAAGAACGCAGTTGGTACTTAGTTACGCGAGCTGCTGCTGTCATCTATACCTGGTATACACTTCCCAATAGAGATTATCCCATCTCAAAGAATGTAAGACAAGGAGAGAAGTTATTCCAGACTATATTAGGTATCATTAACGCAGGCGAGCTAGAAGCAAACAAATATCCAATGAAATTGATAAATAGTTATCGTGAAAAACATGCCAACGATACTATATCGCCAGAAGGATTAGAAGGAATATCTGACGTTCTGTTGAATCGATCCTACCCAAAAGATACAGAATATGCCCAAACACCAAATCAGACTCCTACTAATTATCAATGGCTCGAAGAAACTCTGCTACCAGCTCACTGGAGTTTTTTAGCAAAGGCAATTCATGGACTTTCAGGTGCATCTTCGCCGCCTCATCTGAATCAGCTAGCAGCTAGGTTGGATTCGATTCGACAAATGACAGAAGATATGCAAGATACATTACTGGTTGTTGCTGTTATTGAAGAAATCTCAAATCGAATGAACGATGCATATAAGCGAAAAGATTGGCGGCAGATACTCGGTTGGCTTGCTGATATTCGCATTATCAATGATTATTGTCGCAAGAAACTGGGATGGAATGAAGCTGCCATGGAAAAACTAGAAAAGCATTGGGCCTGGTTTTTCCCTCGAACAATCAACGAGGCAAGGCAAGCAAAGGACGTCGATACAATGCTTCTCGCGATTGGTTACACCCACTCGCTTGCTATTGGTAAGGTGGCTACTAAGCTGTTAGGAGAGGTCAAGAGCGAGGTTAGCGAACGCGATATGATGTTTCGGATGCAGAATATAAGTGAGAACCCAATTATGATGCACGAAGAATGGACCATCAATAAAACCAGAGAATTCATAAATGAGAACTAATCACGAAGTACTTCTACCTTATCATTCCTATAGCCATAACAATATAGTAGAAAGTTGTCCAACAATATAGCGACTTGTGACATGTAGCTGTCCCAGCCCCCGCAGGATGAGACTGAGCGAACCTCCTAGGCGTGCAATCCAGCCCTGATGGCGTTTTCACCATAGTAGGCACCGAGCCGTTTATAGCCTGCGGGACCACGAGACAACGGCATGCGAGTGTAGAAGGAAAAACGCGGATTCGTTATACTTCTACATGAGGTAAGACGTAACCGATGAAATTTCGGGATTGGCGGTTGAGATTACAGACCGGGTTTATGAAATTCATTCGCTGGTTTAGGGACAACTTCATAATACTCGCCATAATAATATTGTTCTTGTGGTTCATAGCCATTTGGATGGCGTTTAGCAAAGGGCTTGTGACTAATGTAATCTTTGAATCCTACGCCATGTACGGGACTGCTTTAGGCACTGCACTGCTAGCCCTAGCTACGTTTATCATGGCGAGAAACAATTCTCGGTTAACCGAACTGACAAGGCTTTCGCTAGAAAAGCCTCTCATAGGCGAGATATTAGTAGATGCCATCGAACCCGTTGAGAGACGAATGGAGTTAGATGCCGAGGCGGTGGAGGCTGAGGGAATCTGTTTGTATGATATCCCGCTTCCCGATGTGAGGGGGGATTTGCTTCCGCGTACGCTATATGACATAAAGACACTGTTTCTCGGAGATATTTTCGCTCATTATCCGCATTACAGGGAACTGGCACGCAGATATCCCGAACTTGAGAACTATCTTGACGATTTTGCCAAAAATGTGGGCAAAGTGCAGGACCTAATAGAGCAAACATTGCGTGAAATAGAGATTTGCCTGAGAGCACACAGTTTTGGCACAGCAATTTCTGGTCTTCCCCACGACTCTAAAATACCTCTCAAATATCTCCCCCTTTGGGAGCTATTGGCTGCATCAGGGAGAACGGTGCCACGGCCAGATTATGACAGGTATCATTTGTGGTCAAGCGAGGTAGACTCCTTCTGGCAGAAGTACAAGGAAGAAATAATGGTAGCGATTGACTCTACCAAAGCGCCCACCTTAATAGTAGATGCAAATAGAATCTTGAAAGAGTGTGAGGACACTTTAGTGAGAAAGGCTGAAAGGCTCAACGCCGTCAAAGAGGAACTGAAAGTAAAGTACCTGTTTACTGAAGAAGAGTTGAATTTGCTAAGGGAACGCCGTGGTAATCGACTTTATTAGTATTAACTGCCTCTCCTTGCCTCCAAAGAGCCAGCAGTACGATAAAGTGCAAAAGGGGAAAAAACCATGTGGAGAATAGGGCTTAGAGTGTCCGGATTGTAGCTCAACAAAAGTCCAAAATGTGCAGCTTGGGCAACAAAAGCCTGTTTTGTTATCTCATTACACAAACTAACGAATCGTGCAATTTCGGATTACTTAGGCCTCTTCTCGCTTGCTGATAAAGAAACACCAAGGTAAAATAAGGACACGAGTGACCAGTTCAAATCCAGCTTGAGTAGCCAGCTCCATAGGACAACTTTCCTCACACCCGTACGGACGTTACCGATCCATACAAGAAGTGCTCGTCAGAAGTGCGATCACACTGTTAGGAGAAACTTCTCGATTTCGGATTCTTTATAGTGACCCAGAGTAGGGCGCAGGAACCCGGAAAACGAGGTCAACTTCGAATCACTTCTCAGAGGAGGCTCAACCATGTGGAAAAACAACTGACCGATACTAACACCCGGTGTAAGGCTCACCGGAATCTCTCCCAAGTTTGACAGTTCCAGCGTTATCGTGCCAGCTGATCCTGGTTGTATAGCAGTAGCAGATGCGATGAGTAACCCTCTCCGTCCCCAAATAGATCTCCCCACTACATCTGCCATTAGGTCTAAGGGAAATCGGAACCACTCAAGAGTAGTACCTAAGACAAGGTGGCCTGGGTGGAGCGGGAACTTGTCTCCGAACGATACGAAAAACTCTTCAGTTGCGACATCAGCTTCAGGGGCTAGTGGATCGTGCTCAATGTCACGCCTGCGATGAAGGATGTTGAAGCGATTACCAAGATGAATATCTATCGAAGCTGATGCAGTAGATACCTCGACAGGAATCTCAAATTGTGGGTCAACAACAATGCGTTGGGACCATGGCATATCACTTCTCATACGGTTCAGTAACTCCTGTGGACTGATAACCGGCATAGCTATTCCCTCATACCCGTTTTCTGGGCTTTGAAGCGGAACTTCAGTTCCAGTGATCGAAGCCCCTGTAATAAGAGATTGCTCAATGCATCTTCGGCATCGGATGGGCTGTCCTGCCACTGGTAACGTCTTGTGAAGGACTCGAACCGAGCACGGTTAAGCCGAAAGTACCAAGCTGCATAAAACATCGACCAAAAACCGTTTGAATTTATCCACATGCTTTTTTCACCCAGTACAGCACTCGGTGGAGAAAGATTATCAATGTGATCCTGCATCTCTGAAATCAGGGACGAAAACTCTTCGGGTGGTTCGCTGAAAGGAGTATTGACTATTTTAGTAAGAGTCTCAGTAAAGGGAGCAACAGCAGATCGGCAGACCTCCTCACCGAATGTCCACAATTCGTCAACATATCGCGCCGACTCGCTGAGGCCATTCTTCAATGACGCCCATAACTCTCCTGAATTCGCAACAATCTGAGGGAAATTCTTTTCGAAATAAGTAATCATCAAATTCCGACGAAGGTCATTTGGAGGATGGCTCTCTGTAGGTTGCCATCGGCCTATAAGAACTCGATCAAATGCAGCTATATATGCAGGACCGAGGAGTCGAGTCGCTACCAAATCTGAGTACAATTCACTACACCATTCCATCGTAATGCTCAGAGCCAAGCGATACACGTCGGCTGACTCGTTTGCGTAAGCATCCTGAGTTAACCCACCTGGAAGCCCTCGGGCGCGACGAGCTACGTAGTCTTGGAGCTTAAGATTATGCTTCTGGAAGACCTGTCGAAAGACCAAGGTTATTATATCCTTAAGCTGTTGTCTTTGTGTATTGAAGAGTAGGTGCCCCAGCTCATGCGCAGCTAGCGCATTAAGAAGTATGGCGTGAGCGTAGGCAGATGGAATTCCTAGCAAAAGCACGTCATGAGCTATCTTATGTTTCTGTGTCACTTTCAGCCAATCCGCCCCCCAGCCCCGATTTTCGAATACCATCCTTGTAGACATGAAAGTATAATCGAAGATAGGATCAAGGCGCACTACAACCCTGTATTTCCCTCGTACAAGTTCTCTTGCAGCCCAAGATAGAGGGCGCAAAATCTCAAAGGGAATCCGAGCACTATCAACACGATCGACTAAGCTGAAGACTTCTGCAACTATGGCCACATCTCTCGCTACAGTCTCATAACAATTCTGCAGAGACCTCTCGCCACCAGGAAGTTGGAATAATTGGACATAATCCTTGAGCAGTTTGGCACGTCCATCGAGCACCGACAGAAGAGCCTCGTAAACCACTCGGGGTTCATTATAGGGATGGTCTTTCTTAGAAACGCGTTGTATTTCGGCGACGAGGGAATTGATGCGATACGTTAAACACTCAATTTGCCACGGCGATGCCATCAGCAGTTCCTAAGACTCTATGTATGCCGGTTGCTGAGGGCTTGCACGTTGTAGGTTGATGCTTTCAAGAAGTGTTTGGCAAGCATCCTGAGCCCTCTTCAAGAGCTTCCTATCTATTTTTGCCTCACAGGCCGAACCTAATTGAGTAATGATGTTTCTAAGATCTTCCACGGTTTGATCTAGTTCGATGGGACGATCATGGTGGCGAGTCATTCCGGCCAGCGCGGAGAAACTTGCTATGACTAATGGGCTCGTTACATCTTGCCCAGTAGCGAGTAGTTCTTCAAATGTCAAACGGTGGGCTCTGGAAGTAGCTTCTACGAGATCCAGCACCTTCGACAAGGCACTTCGTTCCTCATCGTCAATAGGTCTTCTAGTAGACATCTTCTCTAGTGCGAGAGTGGCGACACACGCACTCCACGCTAGCGACGCAAACGGGTCCTCAACACCCACCGGCTTAAGAATAGACATCGCAAACATCCCTCCTCTTTTATCCTTGGTAATAGTTTATTTTCCTGGAATCTGAATACAAAGTACCATGTTCCATGGGTTCTGTCAAGTGCAATTTGTAGATACCTACGGGCAAAGGCCGCCGCACCTTACACATCAAGCTTCACTTTACCTGAAGATGTGTTCGGACTTCAGGGGAAACAAAAACTAGACTCGTGAACGGAGCCCCAGTTCTTGGGGTGGAGTAAACGAGCAGCCGAAGCGGTTCTTTTCCACTTTGGTTGAATGTCTATAATAACTTTTGTAGAATAGTATTATCCTATGGAAGATATTAAGGAGTTTATTTACCGTTGTAGTGTTGGGTTGTTCGAGCATACCAGCATCGGGGCGGTTGTATCTGCTTTTATAGCGATATTTGTCGCCCAAGTTGGAAATTGGATTCCTATACACTTTTTCGCTGTCTACTCTATCGCTTCTTATGTCATGGATGTGGTTTGGTGGGTAGATTTCCCGTTTACTATTATCGCTGTGGGAAACTGGATGTACCGTAGACGCCACCCACCTGTTTAATGCGTGAATTATGATTGGTGTCGTTATTAGACTTATAAACACCGCTAACGCAATCAGCCCTAAGAGTTGTAGTATATCCGCTACTAACATAGTTTCCTCCTCTTTGCTCCTCTAAATCTTCTCAACCACAGTGGAACAGAAGGGCCGAAGCGATAGCGGAGGCAATAATGGAGGCTACCGACATTACCAGAGCTACTTTGTTTTATTCACAGCAATGAAGATAAGTCGTCTAACCTCAGCGAAGATTCATTGAGATTGATGCTATCCCTGTTGCTGGAAGTAGTTCGAGGATATATCGCCTTGGGCGATTTATCTGCGTAGTGACCGTAGGAATGTAGTAGCACCCTAAAGACGGCAGCAATGCTCTGGATTGATGGTGTAGAAACACTATGGCTCACAAAAGCTTGCTTGTTTCTTCCAAGAGCGTCTCACACGAGTATACTTAACCAAATGCAAAGTCACCTTGACGATTAGATACGGCTAAGGCTAAACCTTGGCATTGGCCTGTTTTGTTGCACAATTACTTGTTTTGTTACCTAGCAACGCAGAACATCGAACTACTACGGCTAGATGGTACGCTCTGCGAATGCCAGCAGCGCACTTGACCTGTCCAGCTAAGGTTTGCTAGGATCTCTCTCTGAAAGGAGGCAAGCGGTCTCCGCCTTTTCGTTAGCTTGCTTTGGGACCATGAGGTCGGTGGTTCAAATCCACTCACCCCGACCAGAATAAAACCCTTCATGTTTTGTAGAAGCCCGACAAAAAGCTTGTTTACCGACTCTGCGTCCGTCCTTGCGAGCGAGGCGCGGAAATCTCTTGAGATTGCTTCGGCACAAGATGCTTCGCAATGACATGGGGGATTGTTGAACACTCCTAGGGGGAGTCTTGACAGGAGAAATAAACCACATTATAATTGTTAGTCGTGTCTAACAATTGTGGGGGCAAGCAATGGTGAAGCAAGAAGCGCAAAGAGGGCAGAGCGCCAGCATGGAAGACTACCTTGAGGCAATAGCCAAGCTGGGTGAAGGAAAAAAGGTGGTCAAAGTGAAGCAGCTCAGCCAGATGCTGGGAGTTAAGATGCCCAGTGTTACCTCTGCTCTGAAGAAGCTCTCAGAACAGGAACTTGTGGTGCATGAAAGATACGGCCATATAAAGCTCACTCCCGAAGGTGATGAGGTCGCCCGTGACGTCATTTGCCGCCATGAGGCATTGACCCGCTTTTTTGCGCAAGCTCTGGGCATCGACCGGGAAACCGCGGAAGAAGACGCCTGCAAGATTGAGCATGTCATCAGTCCCTTGAGCATGGAGAGGCTGGCAAAATTTGTGGAGTTTATGGAAGCTTGCCCGCTGGGAGGAGCTAATTTCCCCAGCAGGTATGAATATTATTTAGAACATGGAGAGCTTCCTCAAGATTGCTCAAAAAGGGGTGCAAGGACAAGGAAATAGGAGAAGGCAAAAAAATTTGGAAGCTGTAAGTTAAACGCGACTAACTTATCAGGAACAAAGGATGAGCTATGACGATGTATCAAAATGATCAATTGACGCTGGCCCAGATGAGGACCGGGCAGACGGGCATGGTGGTTGGAGTTCTGGGAGGGCACGGCTTGGTTAGGCGTCTGGATGCCCTGGGTATCAGACCGGGAAAGAAAGTGACCAAACTGAGTTCCACGCTATTTCATGGCCCGGTTATCCTCAGGGCGGATAGTACGCAGGTGGCTGTTGGTTTCGGCATGGCCAGAAAGATAATAGTTGAATTAGATAAATATCTGCCGCGAGCTTCCTGAGATGATGCGTATCCTGCTGGTCGGTAATCCCAACGTGGGCAAAAGCGTCCTTTTTTCCCGACTGACCGGTACACGCATTATCGCTTCCAACTATCCCGGCACCACTGTCGGGTTTACTAAAGGGTATTTGAAGCTGGGAGGAGAACAGGCTGAGGTCATCGACGTCCCCGGTAGCTATACCCTGGAGCCGAGTTCCAAGGCGGAAGAAGTGGCTGTGGAGATGCTGAAAGAGGGGGATGTGGTCATAAACGTCGTGGATGCCACCAATCTGG
>Ga0256868_10000443_pt1 | contig 24335 bp, 18 predicted proteins | sample RVTome_13_FD_187341 | JGI IMG/M metagenome (GOLD analysis project Ga0256868, IMG submission 187341) | Soil microbial communities from uranium-contaminated site in the Upper Colorado River Basin, Wyoming, United States - RVT92D227 HiSeq ...
CGTGCAAGGTGCATGTGACATGGGCGCTTTGCCCAATGTTTACACCGGTTATCAAAGGGTCGACAACCCTGACATCCAAAAAAAGTTTGAAATTGCCTGGAGAAGCGATTTAAATCCGACTCCAGGATTAACCTTAACAGAGATGCTTGACGCCGCGTACGATGGGAAAATCAAAGCAGCATATGTAATGGGTGAGAACCCAATACTGAGCGATGCCGACGCCAATCACACTGAGAAGGCACTGAAAAATCTCGAGTTCCTGATAGTTCAGGACCTCTTTCTCACTGAAACTGCCCGGCTGGCTAACGTTGTTTTACCGGCGGTCAGTTTCGCCGAAAAAGATGGCACATTTACTAATACCGAAAGGCGTATACAACGAGTTAGGGAAGCAATAGAACCTGTGGGCGACTCCAAACCTGACTGGTGGATTTTATGTCAGTTAGCCAGGAAAATGTGTGACAAGGATTTCGACTTCGAGCATCCGTCTGAGATAATGGAGGAAATTGCCAGATTAACACCAAGCTACGGAGGTGTGACCTACGAGCGGCTGGAAGAATGTGGACTGCAGTGGCCTTGTCCTACAAAAGAGCACCCGGGGACGCCGATATTGCACGTTGGCAGATTTGTCTGCGGTCTGGGAAAATTCACACCGCTGCAATACAAGCCTCCCGCGGAATTGCCTGACAAGGAATATCCGCTGGTACTTACCACAGGACGGAATCTGTATCATTATCACACCGGCACCATGACGCGTAAGGTTGCCGGGCTCAATACCATTGAGCCTGAAGGAGTGATAGAGATAAATCCGGCGGATGCCTCTTCACTTAAAATAAAGGATGGCGATAAAGTTAAGGTAATTTCTCGCCGTGGCGAAGTAACAGCCAAGACAAAAATAACTGAGAAATCACCACCAAAAGTTGTCTATATGACTTTCCATTTCGCTGAAAGTGCTGCCAACCTATTGACCAATACGGCATTAGACCCGGTAGCTAAAATCCCGGAGTTCAAAGTTTGTGCTGTTCGCGTCGAGCGAATCCGAAAAAATAACCGGGCTAGCCGGTGATATCCAGAGGTAGCAATACCGTGACAACCGATTTAAGAGTACAGATAAGAGAGATACTTGCCCCCTTCAAGGGGCGTCAGGTCATATTGATACCAGCTCTTCAGGCAGTGCAAGAGAAATTTGGCTATTTACCCGAAGTGGCGATGGAAGAAATAGGACGTTTGGCAGGTCTATCAGCAAATGTAGTCTATGGTGTATCCAGCTTCTATGCACAATTCAGGACGACCCCCATAGGCAAAAAACATGTTGCGGTATGCCAAGGCACAGCCTGTCATGTGCGCGGTGCCGCCCGAATCCTGGAAGCTATCGAACGCGCCCTGAATATTAAAGCTGGTGAAACAACGCCCGACATGCAATTTAGCCTGGAGACCGTGGCTTGCATAGGAGCCTGTGCGCTCGCTCCGACATTGAGAATAAACGAAGACACGCATGGTAAGTTAACAACCAATGATGTCGAACAGATTTTCCCAAAAACAGCTAAACCAGAGGAGAACTCCGACTCATAATGGAAACACGACCAAATAATGCTTGTAAAATTCTGGTTTGCCAATCAACCGGCTGTGAATCGTCTAAATCCGACAAAATCACTCAGGCTCTAGAAAGCCAGATTAAGCAGCTGGGACTATCATATAATATCCAGATAAAATTTACCGGCTGTCATGGTTTTTGTCAGCAGGGTCCTATAGTAATCGTGGAACCTGAAGGCGTCTTTTATACCCAGGTTAAAGAAGAAGACGTTCCGGAAATCCTGAAATCCCATATTGCGGAAGGAAAATATGTAGAACGATTGTTTTATCATAACCCTGTTACAGGGGAGGCTATTCCTCTTTATAAGGATGTTCCTTTTTATAGCCGACAACAACGCCTCATATTACGCAACTGCGGGCATATCAATCCGGAAAATATTGACGATTATCTGGCAACCGGTGGATACACTGCCCTCAAAAAAGCTATATTCGAAATGATCCCTACGCAAATCATTGAGGAGATTACACGCTCAGGACTGCGAGGTAGAGGCGGCGCCGGATTCCCAACAGGGAAAAAATGGGAGGAGGCACATAAAGCTAAAGAGCAACCCAAATATGTGGTTTGCAATGGCGATGAGGGCGACCCGGGTGCCTTCATGGACCGCTCAGTTCTGGAAGCCGACCCTCACGCTGTGCTCGAAGGAATGGCTATTGCCGGCTGCGCCATCGGCACGCCCTATGGCTATATATACGTTCGCGCAGAGTATCCTCTGGCGGTGAAACGGTTGCGTATGGCTATAGCGCAAGCCAAGGAACGCAATCTAATGGGAAATGGAATCATGGGCAGCGAGTTCAGCTTCGATGTCGAGATAATGCAGGGCGCCGGCGCTTTTGTCTGTGGTGAAGGTAGTGCCCTGATGTACTCAATAGAAGGCAAAAGAGGAATGCCCCGTGTAAGACCTCCACGGTCGGTAGCCTCAGGACTTTGGGAGAAACCTACTTCTCTGAATAATGTCAAAACATACGCCACCGTGCCTCTTATTATCAACAAAGGTGCTGACTGGTTCAGCGGTATTGGTACCGAGGGCAGTAAAGGAACCGCCGTATTTGCCCTTACCGGCAAGATAGCTAATAGCGGTTTGATTGAGGTACCGATGGGAACCATTCTCCGCGAGGTTGTCTTCGACATCGGAGGCGGTGTCCAGGAAGGTAAAAAATTTAAAGCAGTCCAAACAGGTGGTCCCTCAGGCGGCTGTTTACCTGAAAGTTTATTGGACTTGCCTATTGACTTCGAGTCATTAACTAAAGCCGGTTCCATGATGGGGTCAGGTGGCATGGTGGTAATGGACACGGACACCTGTATGGTCGACCTGGCACTGTTTTTCCTCAAGTTCTGTGCTAATGAATCCTGCGGTAAATGTGTACCATGTCGTGAAGGGCTCCCCTTGATGATTGACATCATGAAGAAGATAACTCAAGGTGAGAGTGAGCCGGATGATATCCAACGCCTCATCAATTTGGGTGAAACAATACGGAGCGGCTCTCTCTGCGGTCTGGGAACAACGGCACCTAATCCGGTGCTTTCAAGTATTCGCTATTTTGAGGATGAGTGGAAGGCACATGTCGTAGATAAAATCTGTCCGGCGCTGGTATGCCGGGCTCTCATAAACTTTTATATACTGCCCGATAAATGTGCTGGCTGTGGCATATGCGCCAGAGCTTGCCCCGTCGAGGCAATCAGCGGCGGCAAGAGAATGATTCACGTTATCGACCAGGAAAAATGCATTAAATGCGCCACATGCCTTGAGAAATGTCCCGACCGCTTCAACGCCATAGTTAAGGTGACAGGAGAACATATCACAGTACCTAAAGAGCCGGTACCGATAGGAACAAAGTAGCATGACGACGAACGTTGACAAAATTAGTTTAACTATAGACGGTATAGAAGTTAAAACCACTAAAGGCAAAAGGATTCTAGAAGCCGCACTGGACGCCGGCATTTATATACCTAACCTGTGCGCCTTACGAGATATTAAGCTACCTTTCGGTGCCTGCCGGCTATGTCAAGTGCAAATAGAAGGCAGGCGGGGCACTATTACTGCGTGCAGTGAGCCGGCAGCCGATGGCATGGTGGTTCACAGCAATACACCTGAAGTAAACTGCCTGCGCCGAGAAATTCTCGAACTGATGCTGGCCAGGCATCCACATGAATGCCTTACTTGCTGGCGAAAGGAGCGCTGCCAGCCGTTCGATATTTGCCTGCGTAACGTGGCAGTAACAGAACGTTGTGTCACCTGCCCTAAAAATAGACATTGCGAACTCCAGAACGTCGCTGATTTCATTGGCCTTGATACTATGGCTTTCCCCTACACTTCCAAAGGACTTCCTGTAGAAATGGAGAATCCTTTTATTGTGCGCAACAACAACCTATGTATTCTCTGCGGCCGTTGTATTAGAGTCGACCAGGAGATATTAGGCTTCGAAGCTATTGCCTTCAATCTGCGGGGAGCCAAGACTTATATCGGTGGTGCTTTCGGTAAACCTCTTATCGAGTCAGGATGCACGTTCTGCGGCTCCTGTGTAGAGGTATGCCCTACTGGTGCACTCATGGACCGCGGAGAAGAGTGGAATCGCTGGTCCGAGCGTGAAGCCGTTTCTATCCGTTGCAAATATAACTGTCCCGCCAGAGTTGATGTGCCCCGCTTCATACGCTTCATTAGGGAAAAAAGATATTCTGAAGCTGTAGCCGTAATTCGCGAAAGCGTTCCGTTTGCGGCTGCCTGTAGCCTGATTTGTGAGCATCCGTGCGAAAATGAAGGCGCCTGCCGCCGCGGGGACCTGGACCAGCCTGTTGCCATCAGAGCCTTGGAGCGCTTCGCAGTCGAACGCGCCGCTAAGTACGAACTCTCTGAAGGCATAAAAGCTGTACCATCAGGCAAGAAAATAGCTATCGTCGGCTCGGGGCCTGCAGAACTTACTGCAGCTTATTACCTCGCCAAAAAGGGCGGACATGACATGACTGTGTTTGAGAGTTCTAGTCAGCCCGGCGGCATGATGCGAGAACTAATACCTGACTATGTCCTGCCCCGCAATATCCTGGATGCTGAGATAGAAGGCTTAATCAAACTCGGTATCGAAATAAAGGCTCAGTCGAAAGTAGAGTCGATCGACAAGTTATTTGAGAAAGGCTTTGATGCCGTATTGCTGTCTACCCCTATTAAGTCGGAAACCACCGATGTATTTGACACCGAAGCAGATCGAAAAAGCAGTAAAAAAGGCTTTTTTACCCTCGGTAATACCGTGATTGGGAAGATGACATTCATTGAATCAGTGGCTGCCGGCAGAAAAACAGCCGTTTCCATTGACCGGTATTTAGGCGGCAGCGGCAATATAAGCGAGACTCTGGCTCCAATAACAGTGGGTGTACCCAGAGTAGGTAGAATCGAAGGCTTCGCTCAACGACGACGGCAAGAGATGCCGACAGCAAAGCCGGCCAGGCAGATCGGTAACTTTAGTCAGGCAGAACTCGGTTTCAGTGATGAACTGGGACAAGAAGAGGCAAAGCGGTGCATGGGCTGTGACCTTAGATTTAAGGTAGCCCGCATGGTGGCTGGTCCGGAAGGCAGAGCTATCAAGACCTTGGTGCGGTCTTAGACAAAGATACAAATCAGTCTTGTTGGGGGCAATCATGTTTAAGATTTTAGCTAAAGAAAAGCTATGTTCTGTAATTGACTTCTTCAAAATAGAAGCACCTGCCGTCGCCAAAAAGGCTCAAGCCGGCCAGTTTGTCGTTATCCGCGTAGATGAGTTTGGCGAACGCATTCCACTCACCCTGGCTGATTGGGACGAGAAAGAAGGAACCCTCAGCCTAGTGGCAATGCGGGTGGGAACCACGACCTGTAAATTAGCTGCTCTCAATGAAGGCGACCACATATTAGACTTGAGCGGCCCCCTGGGATTACCTTCGGAAATAGAGAATTTCGGCGCAGTGGTCTGTGTGGGCGGTGGTGTGGGTGTAGCCCCGGTATATCCCATAGCTAGAGCCCTAAAACAAGCAGGGAACAAAGTCATCACCATAATGGGCGCCCGAAGCAAAGACCTTCTCTTCTGGGAAGACCGGCTGCGAAGCGTGAGCGACGAACTGATAGTTACCACTGATGATGGCTCCTACGCTCGAAAGGGCCTGGTTACCGACCCGTTGAAGGAAGTACTGGAGCGAAACAAGCAAGTTAGCCGGGTTATCGCCATTGGCCCGGCTATAATGATGAAATTTTGCTCTTTAACGACAAAGCCTTTTGGCGTCGCCACCATAGTTAGTCTCAACGCCATTATGGTCGATGGCACGGGCATGTGCGGCTGCTGCCGTGTCTCCATAGACGGAGTAACTAAGTTTGTATGTGTTCACGGTCCCGAATTCGATGGGCACCATGTCGATTGGGACCTCCTGTTTAAGCGTCAGCGAATTTATTGCGATGAAGAAAAGCACTCGCTTGAGTTGTGGAAAGACCGTCACGGAAAGACCGGAGAATAGGCATGGAAGAGAAAGTGAAACCTAAGCTCGATTTGAATAGAGTGGCTATGCCTCGCCAGGAGCCTAAGATAAGAGCTAGGAATTTCAATGAGGTAGCGCAGGGTTATACATGGGACATGGCACTTCAGGAAGCAGTCCGGTGTATCCAATGCCCTAAGCATCCCTGCATCAGCGGCTGCCCGGTAAATGTAGATATTCCAGATTTCATTAAGGCAATACGGGACAACAACATGCCTGAGGCAGTGCGGATCTTGAAGAGCAAGAATGCACTGCCCGGCGTCTGCGGTCGGGTCTGCCCTCAGGAGTCACAATGTGAGGAGGTCTGCACTATAGCCAAGAAGAAAGCGCCGATTGCTATCGGGCGTTTAGAAAGATACGTAGCTGACTGGGAACGGGAACACAGTTCGGAAAAGGCCCCAACTCCAAATCCGCCGCCTGCGACAGGTAAAAAAGTGGCTGTCGTCGGTTCAGGACCTGCCGGACTGACCTGTGCCGCCGACCTGGCCAGACTGGGCTACCGGGTAACCATCTTCGAATCAAGCCATGTAGCCGGCGGCGTGCTTACCTACGGTATCCCAGAGTTCAGGTTGCCTAAGGCTATCGTCAATGAGGAGATAGATTATGTCAAGTCACTAGGGGTGGAAATAAAGCTCGACTCGGTGATGGGTAAGTTAGCCACCTTGGATGAATTATTTGACAGCGGCTATGAAGCGATCTTCCTGGGCACCGGCGCCGGTTTGCCCATGCTGCTTGATATACCCGGTGAGAACCTCAATGGAGTATTTACAGCTAATGAGTTCCTGACACGCGTGAACCTAATGAAAGCCTATCTTTTTCCTGAATACGATACGCCGATAAAGATAGGCAAGAAGGTAGCTGTGATTGGCGGTGGCAATGTAGCCATGGACTCTGCTCGCTGTGCTCTAAGACTTGGTGCCGATGAAGTTTATATTATTTATCGGCGCTCCAGAGTGGAGATGCCGGCACGACACGAGGAAGTGGAGAACGCCGAAGAAGAAGGGATTATCTTCAAATTCCTGACCAATCCGAAACGGTTTATAGGCAATGACGAGGGCTGGATAACAGCAGTCGAATGCTACGAGATGGAGCTTGGGGAACCTGACGCCAGCGGTAGACGCCGCCCCATCGTAAAAGAAGGCAGCGAGTTCATCATCGAAGTCGATGTTGCCATTGTGGCGCTAGGGACTACCCCCAACCCGCTGATACCATCAACCACAAAAGGACTGGAGACGAGAAAAAACGGTACCGTGGTGGCTGATGAGGAAACAGGAAAGACAGTAAAAGATGGGGTCTGGGCAGGAGGTGATGTTGTTACCGGTTCTGCCACAGTCATCAGCGCCATGGGAGCTGGGAAACGGGCGGTTACCTCTATTGATGCCTACCTAAAAAGCGCCCAATCCTAAGCACCAAATCACAAAAAAATACGGCTACGTCTATTTTAGTTTTTTACTTTTGGTTTTTGGTTTTTTAGATTTAGCAGCGCGTTTGGGGCTCGAGTTGGCTAATAGCCGTCTTATCTCCGACTTTAAATGTCTAACATTAAATGGCTTGGCAATAAACGGTGCCTTCGTCCTGGTTAAAAAAGCTTCAGTATCCGCCGACATAACATCACCGGTTATAAAAACCACACGCTTCTCCAATGATACTGCAATATTCCGAATAAGTTCATATAGCTCGCTACCGCTTAACCCCGGTAATTTTACATCCAGTAATATGAGGCTATATCCGTTGTTCTTAATTCTATTCAAGGCGTCCTTACCGTCGTCGGTAGTATCCACCTGATGCCCCTCCTCAGTCAGGATATGACTTACCAACTGCCTTACCACTGGCTCATCATCCACCACCAGTATTTTAGCTTTGGCCGCTGTTTTAGGCCTGCGTGTTGTTTTTGGCCGCTTTATTGGGCGTCTTTTCTCAGTAACTACCGGCAATTCCACGATAAATGTGGCTCCTTTGCCCGACTGGCTTTCAGCCCATATCCTGCCGCCGTGCTCGGTTATTATTCCATGGCAGATGCTCAATCCAAGCCCGGTCCCCTTGCCCACTTCTCTGGTGGTAAAGAATGGGTCGAATATTTTCTCCAGGTTCTCTTTGGCTATCCCCGGGCCATCATCCTTGAATGTGACGCGGATAGTGTTATCTGCATGCTCTGTTTTTACAACAAGTTTCCCCTTGCCGTGGGCCAATTTCATTTCCATCTCAGCATTGATGAGCAAATTAAGGAATACCTGCTGAAGCTGACCGGCATCAGCAATGGTCGAACGCAAGTCAGGAGCAAGATTGGTAACCACCTTAATGTTGCTCGTGTCCAGCTCATATGCCCTCAGGCGTAGGCAAACCTCAATAATCTCGTTAATGTCAACGACAGTTCGCTCCGGCTTAGTCTGGCGGGCGAATCTAAGTAACCCTTTTACAATATCAGCGACTCGCCTGGCCCCGTCATGAATGATTTCTAAGTCGCTCCTTATATGCTCAGGAACATCTTCCTCCATCAGCAACTCGGCGTAACCGATAACGCCTGTCAACGGGTTATTTATCTCATGGGCGACACCGGCAGCTAATTCACCGACAGAAGCCAGGCGGCTGGCAAGCTGAGCTTTCTGTTCCAGTGCCCTTCTCTCCTCTTCAGCCTGTTTCCGTTCACTGATGTCCCGCATGACCCCCAAAATACCTACGGGTCGTCCACCCGGGCCACGTATGAAGTTCATTTTCAGCTCTGCCCATAAGGTGGAACCGTCACGGCGAAGAAATTCAACTTCCAGTGTCCGCGACCGGGTCGGGTCTTGCGGCGTAGTGTTTGCCATGACCAGTTCCTCAGCAAAGGTCTTCATGGCCACCTTTTGCGAAGACGGCGTCAGAAGCTCCCCTATTGACATAGACATAACCTCTTCGGCAGTGCGGTCTCCGAGATATTTAACAGACGGACTGACATAGGTAAACCGAAAATCCATGTCCGTAGCCCATATCACGTCTCTAACGTTTTCAGCAAGCAGCCTGTAACGCTCCTCACTGGCACGCAGGGCTTCTTCACCCTGTCTCCGCTCAGTAATATCTTCGCCTGAACTGAGAGTCCCAATACTATTGCCGGCTCCATCCTTCAAAATGACATTATGCCAGGCAATGATTCTCTCCTCTCCGTTTCTGGTCAATATGGGATTTTCAAAATACGCAGCAGGCTCGACTTCTCCAGCCATCAATTTATTGAAAACCGCTTTCACTTCACGCCTGACACTCTCGGGTATTAATATGTCGAACCAGTTCTTGCCGATTATCTCTTCCTGTTCGTAGCCCAATACCTGGCAACCCTTCCTATTTATAAGGCTGACTCTCCCTTCAGCATCATTGGCTACAAGCATAACTCCGGCGATATCCAGATACCGTTGCGCGCTATCTTTTTCCTGTTGCAACTGTTCTTCCACCCGCTTGCGCTCAGTGATGTCACGAATGAATACAATCATTCGTCCACTATCAATAGGCAGATAGTTGACACTAATCTCAACATCAACAATTTTGCCATCTTTACGCCGGTGACGGGTTTCAAATCGGTCGTGGCCAACATCTTTTATCTTACGGATGCGTTGGGCTATCTCATTTGAGGTCTCTTTGGCTTCTATATCCGAAATTGACATATTCAAAAGCTCGTCACGGTTGTAACCTGTTAGTTGGCAGTAAGCCTCGTTCACATCTAAAAAGTGCCCCTGCATATCCGCCTGCCAAAAACCCTCTATGGTTGCGCGGATAATAGCCTGGTACTCCTCTTCCCTGGCTTTATGCTCAGTAATGTCCTGATACAACACCTGGAATTGCCTTTTGCCATTCCACAAAACTTCTCCACGGGACACTGCCAGATGTCTTATCTGGCCATCACTGCGTACAATGCTGATCTCATAATTGGATGGGACATATTCTCCTTGATTCCTCTTCTTTATCCTGTTATCGTGCTCATGGTAGCTATCCGTCGTGTATCGCTTTCTCCTGGGTACGGCTTCCAGTTCATCAAGGCTGTTATAGCCGTAGATATCAAGAAAAGCTCGATTGGCGTAAAGACTCTTTCCTCCCTCGTTGACAATACGTACGCCCAGGGGTGAGTTTTCTATCGAATCGCGGAAATTCTGCTCCGATAGGCGCAGAGTTTCCTCGGCCTTTTTACGCTCCGTAATATCGGTGAATATGCCTTCAGTTCGTAGAAGATTGCCTTGTCGATCTTTGTAGATTGTGGCACTGCCAAGGATATAAACTGGAGTACCGTCCTTTTTCTTAAGAGTCAGCTCGTAATCCTGAACAAAACCATGTTTGTCCAGTTGCTTAAATAGCTCACTCCTCTGCTCAGGGTTCATATATACCTCGATGGAAGGCAAGCCAACTATCTCTTCTTTCTTTTTGTAACCCAGCATCTCCACAACCGCCGGATTCACAGACAGTAATCGGCCATCCGGTCCCGTGACAATAATGCCTTCTCCACTTGACTCAAATAGCGTCCTGTATTTTTCCTCGCTTTCGCGCAGCGCTGTCTCAGCGTGCTTGCGCTCAGAGACGTCACGGACAATAGCTTGCATTGCCGGCTTGCCCTCGTAGATGAGAGGAGCCGCCCTCACCTCAACATCGATCTCCGTGCCATCAAGTCGGAGAAATTTTTCTTCCATCGTTGGAGGTGCCATCCACGTTTCCAGTGCTTCTCTCACTCTCTTGGCGACAATTTCGCGATAGTCCGGGTGAATTACCTCCATTACCGGCTTTCCAATAATTTGGTCAGGGCTTGTGGCGCCAAACAATTTCAGTCCGGCAGTATTCACGAAGACGTGCTTACCATCAATAGAAACAAAAATAGCTTCAGGAGATAGTTCTACTAGAGAACGATAGCGCTCTTCGCTCTCTCTCAGCGCCTCTTCAGCTCGCTTACGTTCGGTGATATCATGGCATATGGTCTGAACAAATTCCTTATCCCCGATAGTGGTCAGCCTGACGCTCAGAAGAGCATCATAAGGCGTACCATCTTTTCGCCTCAGTTGCACCGGGTAATCAATAAGGCTACCTCGTCGCCTGAGTTCTTTTAACAATGCCTCTCTATCTTCAATATTGACGTACGTATTCGTTAAATTAATTTTAGTTAACTCCTCAACCGAGTATCCGGTGATGGTCTCCATAGCCTTGTTCTGATTTATCACCTTACCATCAATCGAGGAAAAACCGATGCCAAAAGGAGCATTATCGAAGACATGGCGATACCATTGCTCACTCTCACTCAGCGCCTCCTCCAACTTTTTACGCTCGGTGATATCCCTAACATGAACACAAAGACCGCCTTTTGTGGGATAGGTACTGATTTCAAAAACGTAGTCTTTACCGCCGATAGGAAAGTTATTTATGAAATGTTGCGGCTTTCTTGTTGCCAGCGTCCTCCGGTACGCCTCTTCAGCTCTTCTAGTGGCTTCATCATCCGGGAAAATGTTATATAGGTGCTTCCCCAATGCATCCTTAGCCGGGACGCCGGTAAGTTCTTCACTGGCCTTGTTCCAATACGTGTACCTCAAATTTTCGTCCAGAGCGAAAAAGACATCGGTAATGCTTTCGGCAAGTTCTCTGTATTTAGCCTCGCTTTCTCCCAAGGCTACTTCCATCTTCTTCCACTCGGTGACGTCATTGATAAGGTACAGAAGCGCCGGTTTCCCTTCCCAAGGCAGTGCAGACCATGAGAATTCAATCCACTTGATATTTCCACGTTTGTCTAAAATCCTCACAGGCGCCACAGGAGTAGACTTGTCGCCGCTCAACCTCCTGGAATAGTTTTCCAATGCTATGGCACGATCATCTGGATGGATAAACTCAACAAAAGGCCTCGAGGTTAGCTCTTCCTGGGAATAACCGGTAATTTCCGAAGCCTTGGGATTACTGAATTTGGAAACATCATCCTGAATGACGACAATAATTTCATTCGCCTTGTCTACTAATGCCCTATACTTAGCTTCTGTTGCTTCTAGGTCAGCAATCCTCTGGCGCATCAACGTTAGTTCGTCAGCTAGCTGTTCTTCGATCTTGTCCCCATCTCTCATCTCCACCTCCTTAAAAACACATCGGCATTAGCCTGGATTACAATACGAAATCTTTTTACCTGGCTCATTTCTACTATCTTACACTGAATATGTCAAGTCAGGGAAAGAAAACGACCACGACATTGCCACGCCTTCGGCTGGCAATGACCATTGATAAATTAATGAACACCACACTCATAAAACTTGACAAGCCGGGAAAAGGTGGTAAAATGTATGTCTAATTGAATACGGCAAAGGCTGGGAACAGGACTAGTAAGCTATTAAGCGAAGCTAAAGAGAGTCAGGTAAGGTGAAAGCTGACGCTGGCGCAAAGACTGAATGGACCTGGGAGCCGCAAACCGAAAGGCTGTTTTAGCGCGAGTAGGCTTTGACGCAAAGGGTAGCGTTATCACAACCCAGGGTATCGCTATGTTAAGTGAGAGCTGTACCTGAATGAGATGGTCGGAAGACCAACAAGGGTGGCACCGCGAAGATTAAGCCTCTCGCCCCTTAGGCGAGAGGCTTTGTATTTTTAAAGGAGGTTATTTGACATGACAACTATAAGGATGTGGCCCCCTGAGGATCTATGACAAATAGCTAAACAACTATTATGTATTGAAACTTAAAAGGAGGAAAAATGAAAGGGAAAGAAACCAAAATCATACTAACAGAAAAGGAAATGCCTACGACTTGGTACAACATCTTGCCCGACCTGCCCAAACCTCTGCCGCCATTATTGCACCCAGGGACCGGCCAACCTACTCCGTTGCCACCACCACTTTTTTCCAAAGGCATGCAGGAGCAGGAGTTCAGCAAAGAAAGCCATATCGAAATACCGGACGAGGTGCTGGATATTTACAAGCTGTGGCGGCCAACTCCTGTAATCCGAGCTTACCGACTGGAAAAGGCGCTGGATACACCAGCTAAAATCTTCTATAAATACGAAGGAGTAAGCCCGGCTGGCAGCCATAAGCTGAACACGGCTGTGGCACAAGCCTACTACGGTAAGAAAGACGGAATCAAGCGCTTTGCTACTGAGACCGGTGCCGGTCAGTGGGGCAGTGCGCTGGCTCTGGGCTGTGCCTTCTTCGGCATCGAACTAAAGGTGTATATGGTTAAAGTGAGCTACAACCAGAAACCATATCGCCGAATCCTGATGGAGACATGGGGTGCTAAGTGCATAGCCAGTCCAAGCCAGGATACCGAAATAGGTCGTAAAATTCTGGCCGAAGACCCCAATTCACCGGGAAGTTTAGCCATCGCCATCAGCGAAGCTATAGAAGACGCCTTCGGCCGCGAGGATACCTACTATTCCATTGGCAGCGTTATCAATTCCGTCCTGCTTCATCAGACCATAATCGGCCAGGAGGCTAAGAAGCAGATGGAGAAGGCGGGCCTTTACCCCGATATCATCGTCGGCTGTATCGGCGGCGGCAGCAACTTCGCCGGTATGTTCTTGCCCTTCGTCAAAGATAAAATCCAGGGCAAAAAGCCAGACCTGCGCATCATAAACGTTGAACCAACAGCTTGCCCCAGTATGACCAAGGGTCCTTATACCTGGGACTACGGCGATGTATGCGGCATGGCACCAATCGCCAAAATGTACACCCTGGGCCATACCTTCATACCACCTGGAATTCACGCCGGTGGACTTCGCTACCACGGCATGGCACCGATAATCAGCCACTTACATAAATTGGGCTTTGTTGAAGCTAAGGCGGTGCCCCAGATAGCAACCTTCCAGGCGGGTGTACAGTTCGCTCGTACCGAAGGCATCATCCCGGCGCCGGAGCCAAACCATGGCATCAGGGTAGCCATAGATGAAGCGCTGGCTTGCAAGAAGTCTGGCGAGTCAAAGACCATACTGATCGCTCTTAGCGGGCACGGACACTTCGACCTGGCAGCTTACGACGAGTTTCTCACCGGCAAGCTCCAGGACTACGATTATCCGGCAGAGAAAGTGAAGGAAGCCTTGACTCATCTGCCCAAGGTAGAGTACGCAGAAGCATAATCTTCTAGAACGAAGTAGCTATTTTAGTTCCCCTTCCCCCATGGTACCCACAGGGGGAAGGGGAATTGGGATTAAAGGGTAATTTTCATGTCCTCGTAGCCAATATCTATACGGGTTCTGAGTTCCCGGGCTACTCTTTTTACCTCCTGCCTGACCTCTCTCTCAAACAGTGATGGTATATGAACGACAACCACGCGTGGTATATATCCCTTTATTTGACGGAACTGTAACAGCTCCTCTTTGAGAAGACCGGCTGAAAGGTGGCCTACGCTTTTGAGAAAGTCCTGAGACTTGTTTATGCCGGAGACCTCAATAATGAGCAACTGAGGTGAAATATGCTGCCAGTAAGCTTCCAGCCCAGGGCCGGTATCGCCGGTATAGAACAGACTCTTGCCATCCTTAGACGTGACCTGAAATCCCACTGAGGGCACTGCATGCTGCACCGGCACAGGTAAAACGCCATAGCCTAAAATATTTTGCGGCTGTAACGGCTCTATTACTTTCAGCTGTATGAAAGGCTTGTCCGTGGACGGCCATTTGGAGAAATCAGCATATATTTTTCCATCGAGCAGACAGAATTTTAATACATCCAAGGTCTGGCCCAAGGCATATATATCCACTGGTGACGGGAATGTGGCGCCATTGGCTCCCAGCGTGACTAGATCCCGGCTATGGTCGAAGTGATGATGGGTGAGTAAAACTGCCCTCACCTTCTGTTGTTCCGACAGCGACAGGCTCGAGGTAAGACCGCCAGCATCCAACGCCAGAATGCCATCGATAAGAATGGATACCATCCGCAGCCCTTTAACCTCCCCGCTATGTGCACCTAAAACTCGCACCTGCATTGTAATGGCCTCCAATTTAGATATTGACCCAGAGCCTCAGGACCCGCGGCGCTATCCGGCTACGTTGTTAGCCAATCACTTATTATGAACCAGCCAACTATAGGAATCAAGTCTTCCTTGTTACAAAATAAAAATTTGTGCTACAATTCCCACACTTTGGATATCAGGAAGGTCACTATGAAAAGGCTCTTTATCGTCTTGTTAGTGTTGGGTCTAGCAGTAGGCGTGACTGGCTGCTTGGTTCCGGTACCTAATATAACGGCGCCCTCTCTCCCACAAAACCAACCATCGGCGACGCCTACTCCCAAACAGCCACTGGATACAGGTTGGACACCGCCACAACTACAAACCGAAGCGCCGACGCTGCCCAGCATTGCTGACGTAGTGGAGAAGGTATATCCATCAGTAGTTGCTATAAATACCGAAGTCGTGACTATGGATATCTTTCGCACGCCATTAACGCAAGAAGGTGCTGGCTCAGGCTGGATTATAGACAAAGATGGCATCATCGTGACCAATAACCATGTCGTCGAGGGGGCCAAGAAGGTAACGGTGGAATTAAGTGACGGCAGAACCTTCGAGGCAGACCTAAAAAACATACACACTGACCAGTTGACAGACCTGGCCGTTATCAAGATAGATGCCACCGATTTGCCAGCAGCCAGTGTAGGCGACTCAACAAAGCTCAGAGTCGGAGACTGGGTTGTAGCCATCGGCAATCCTTTAGGTGAAGGAATAAGGGCTAAAGAAGGTACTATAAGTGGGCTGAAGGTATCTCTTGATGTAGAGCAAAGCCAGATGTTGGACGACCTGATTGAAACCTCTGCGGCTATTAATCCGGGTAATAGCGGAGGACCCTTGGTCAATATGAAAGCAGAGGTCATTGGAATCACCAGCGCCAAAGTGGCAGCGGTCGGGGTCGAAGGCTTGGGATATGCTATAAGCACCAAAACCGCCATACCGACTATCGAACAATTAATTAAACAGGGTTATGTGGTACGTCCCTGGCTTGGAGTCACTCTATACACTGTTGACCAATACGTTGCCACGATTAACCGCTTACCGATTAACAATGGTGTGGTTGTCGCCTACGTGAGGCCGGGCAGCCCCGCGGCAGAAGCAGGCTTGCAAGAGCTTGACGTAATCACTAAATTCAAAGGTCAAGAGGTAACCACAGCTGAGGAATTAATCGACACCATACACGAATCGAATATTGGGGAAGAAGTCATTATAACCTTCGTTAGAGGCAACGAGACGAAGACAACCACTGCCCGCTTAATACAAAGTCCTTCGCCAGGTAGCTAAGACAGGTGCCTAGGTAGCAACCTCTCAGGCTATCTTCTTGATGCCAAGCAAGATCTCGTGATTGGAAATGCGAAACTTCTCAGTATAGCTTCCATCTGGAGGTACTGAGGAAATCAACTCCCGGGTCAATGTTTCCTGCTTGATATATTCGGTAAATTTGTTCATAACCAGCTGAATTGAATCCGCTCCGTCATAATAAGTAACAATATGGTCGGCGATGTCAAGGCCCGCTGAGCGGCGCATGGTCTGTAAACGCCTTACCACCTCACGGGCAATACCTTCAGCCTCCAACTCAGGCGATAATTCAGTTGCCACTGCCACCCAATTGTCACCCTCTATAGCAGCAACGTAACCGGGTCTATCACTACCCTCTTCTGAATCAATAAAATCCACTTCTTTGACATTAAGTTCATCCAATATTTGATAGGTTAGCTTCTGCAAATCTTCCTTTTCACCGGCTGACCTCACTTTGACCAATGCCCTCGCCAGGGGTTGTCGCACTTTTACGCCAGCTTTAGCCCTGGCGGCACGACCCAGACTGCACGTGGTCATAACCAAGTTGGTAGCCAAAACAAGCTTCTCATCAATCTGTGAAGCGTCGGCAATGGGATAGTTCGCCATGTGTACGCTTTCCGCAGCTTCAGGTTCAACCGAGCCAACCAGATTTCTATAAATCTCCTCAGCTACAAACGGTGTAAAGGGAGCCAGAAGTTGGGACAAGGTGACCAGGCAATGATATAACGTCGAATAAGCTGCCAGCTTATCAGCATCGCTCTGACTTTTCCAGAACCGGCGGCGACTCCGCCTAACATACCAATTGGAAAGCTCGTCAACAAAGGCCTCAATTTTCCGCCCGGCCGAAGTGGGGTCATATTTATCCAAAGCTCCATCTACATCAGCTATAAGCTGATTCAGCCTGGAAAGTACCCATCTATCCAAGTCTGAAAGCGATAGTTTACCTACCTCTTTGGGATCGAAGTGGTCAATATTGGCATAGACGACAAAAAAAGAATAGACATTCCACAAGGTGAGTAGGAGATTGCGTAATACTTCGGCCACGGCATCGCCGGAAAAACGGCGGACATTGCCCGCCGGGACAGCCGTAAATAAATACCAGCGCAGAGCATCTGCACCGTATTTATCAAGAACCGACCACGGGTCAACTACATTTCCTTTGGCTTTGCTCATCTTTTCGCCTTCGGCATCTAGAATATGTCCCAGGCAGATAACGTTCTTGAAGCAAGGTTGCTCAAAAAGGAGGGTAGATATAGCATGCAAGCTGTAGAACCATCCTCGTGTCTGGTCAACAGCTTCAGATATAAAGTCAGCAGGAAAATTCCGGTTAAAGATATCCTTATTTTCGAATGGATAATGCCACTGGGCAAAAGGCATAGCACCCGAGTCAAACCAGCAATCAATCACCTCAGTTTGCCGCATCATTTTGCCGCCGCACTTGGAACATGAAAAAACAATGTCATCTACAAAGGGACGGTGTAAGTCCAGCGGCTCGACAAGACCTTGAAGATCAGGTTTTGCTTTCAACTCTTCGAGGCTCCCGATACATTCATAGTTGCCGCATTGGGAACAATGCCAGATATTCAACGGTGTTCCCCAGTACCGTTCTCTGGAAAAAGCCCAGTCGACGTTATTCTCCAGCCAGTTGCCAAAACGACCATATTTTATATGCTCTGGATACCAGTTGATTGCATCATTTCCCGAAATAAGCGCTTCTTTTTTCATTGATGTCCTGATATACCAGGTCTTTTTGGCATAGTAGAGGAGCGGAGCCTCACAACGCCAGCAGAACGGATAAGTATGAACTATATGCCCGCTACGATAAAGTAACTCCCTGGATTTGAGGTTTTCGAGAACGAGGGGGTCGGCATCCTTGACAAATTTACCAGAAAAAGAAAAGGTGCCTGTTATTCTCCCATCCAATTCTACGGGTTGTACAAAATCCAGCCCCTCCCTCTTACCGACGTCAAAATCAACTTCACCGAAGGCGGGAGCAATGTGAACTATACCGGTACCCTCTTCCATGGAGACAAAGTCACCCGAAATCACCGGGTATGCTAAATTACTGTCCTTTGACTGCAAAGTCAACATTTCATAAGAGAGGCTCTCGTCATCATCACGAACGCCGAAACGCCTTCTCTCAACATCAAAATCATGTGGATTAAATAACGGTTGGTACTTGAGCCCGACGAGGTCACTACCGGAAATGACAGCCTTTGTTTTATAACCTTCAAGCTGGATTTTTTCTACAGGGGCCGTAGCCAAAATCAGATAGTCGTCAGAGCCTTCCACTATACTATATTGTGCCTCAGTGGCTACTGCCAGAGCGGTGTTACCCGGCAGCGTCCAGGGAGTTGTTGTCCACGCCAGGAAATAAACTGGCTTGGCTAAAGCAACTGATGAAAGAATGGAATGCAATTCTGTCCCTTTACGCAGTGAGTCAGGAAAAAGTTTGAACTTTATGTAAACCGATGGGTCTTCGGCATCATCTCTATAGCCCAGAGCCACCTCGTGCGAGCTGAGAGATGTGCCGCATCGCGGGCAATGCGGCGTAACTCTGTAGCCCTGATAAATTAAACCCTTATCCCATAGTTGTTTCAGCGCCCACCAGCAAGACTCAATATAGGTATTTTCCAGGGTTTTATAGGCGTGCTCCAGGTCCAGCCAGAAGCCGATGCGTTCAGTCATCGATTCCCATTCCTTGAGATAACTGAAAACGCTCTCACGGCAATGGGCATTGAATTTAGCTACTCCATACTGCTCTATTTGCGCTTTACCGGTAAAGCCTAGCATCTTCTCTATTTCCAATTCCACCGGCAGACCGTGAGTGTCCCAACCTGCTTTACGCGGAGCGTAGAAGCCTTTCATCGTCTTGTATCTGGGGATAACATCTTTAAACACACGTGACAGCACATGATGAATTCCCGGACTGCCATTCGCTGTTGGTGGTCCCTCGTAGAAGGTGAACTGAGTGGCGCCAATCCGGCTCTCGAGGCTTTTTTCGAAGATTTTATGTGTTTTCCAGAAATCGAGGATGGTTTTTTCTAACTGGGGAAAGTTAATTTTGTTGTTTACCGGTTGGAACATGCCTAATGCTTCTTCAATAGAATAGCAACCTTCCGCATGTCACCTTCACCCATGCTTTGAGTGGTAACATCCGGATGATCAGCCAAGGCTAAATGAATAATCCGACGTTCATCTGCAGGCATAGGCTCGAGCATTATTAAACGTCGGCTCCTTTTCACCTGTTCTGCCAACCTCAAAGCCAGGTTCTGTAGCGACTCGTACCTGCGTTTTTTATAGCCGGCAATATCAACGTTAATCGGTATCCACACCTTCAACTTTTCAGCAACTATTAGTCTGACAACGTACTGTAATGACGCCATAGCCTGACCACGGCGGCCAATCAATACCCCGAGGTCCTCGCCCTCAATATTGAGCGTTACCGGCAATTCACCTGTATTTGCTTGAAGCACAGAAACTTCAGCCTGTATTTTCATCAATTTAATCAGTGTCTGTAAAACCTCTTTAGCCACCTCGACTGCATCAGCCTTTTCAGCAGGCGCCAGTTTTAGTCTAACCTTAATCTTAGCTTCCTCAACTCCCATTCCCAAAACCCCTGCCCTACCTTTTTTCAATACTGTCACTTCCACCTCGTCCTCACTGACACCTAATTGCTCTAGTGCTGTCTGAATAGCTTCATCAACTGATTTTCCGCTAACTTCTAACTCTTTCATCTTCCAAAAAGACCTCGTTTCTTCTCTTCAGATGCATTCTTTATTGTCTTAGACTCTTCAGTCGCTTTCTGCAACGTCTTGGACGGCTGCACTACAGGTGCTTTTTGAGCCGGTATCTCTTTTTGAGCAGTTGGTGGCTTTGGAGCCGAAGGAGCTCTTAGGTAGCCCCAGCCACCACTAACGAAATACTGAATCACAATGCCAATAACATTGGAAACTACCCAATACAATGCCAGGCCGCTTGGGAAAGACAGAGTAAACAATCCAAACATTAACGGCATCATCGTCGTTGTCAGGTTTGTCATCGACCGCTGTCTTGGGTCGGTAGCCGGTGGTGTTACCATCTTCTGCTGCACCCACATTGAACCGCCCACCAGTATGGCTAGAATAAGATTGGGGTCTGGTCGTGACAAATGGAGCCAGAGAAACTGGTCACTCAAGGGTATGGCATGGCCAATTGCAGCCCAGGAGTAAAGATGCTGCGATAAGCTCAATAAACTCTCGGGGGTAGCCGCTAAAGCCTGCATGATGGACTGGTATAGAGCTATCCAGACGGGCAGTTGAATAAGCATAGGCCAAAGACAGCCAAGGGGGTTTATTCCAGCCTCCTTATACAGCTTCATCATCTCCTGCTGCAGTTTCTGCTGGTTTTTAGCGTATTTCTTCTGAATCTCCTGAATTTTTGGTTGCAGTGTTTGCATGGCCTTAGTAGATTGAGTCTGACGCACAGTGAGCGGGAAAAGTATCAAGCGGACAACCACCGTGAGAACAATAATAGCTAAACCGAAGCTGCCACCCAAAACGTTGGTCAGAGCAATCAGACTGTTGAGCACCGGCTCAAGGATTATAGTATTCCATATAGCTTCCATAATTAATTCTACTCAATACTGGAGTAACAGAATTCCCAGACTTTTTCTCCACTTTGCAGGTCTATACCGTAGACACATAGACTTCCAGCGTGTACATATATCATGTTCCCTTCCACAAACAACGGAGCCATCACAGGAAAACCAATATGAACAGACTGCACCAAATTCCCTTTTTCAGAATCGAGGATATATATGTCACCTGCTTTCGAAGCTATCACGATAAGATTATTTGTCAGTAGCGGTTCTGATACTATAGGGCTACTAGCAACAAATTGCCATAACTCCGCACCAGTGCCGGCATCAAGGGCATAAACTTTGTTATCAAGGCATCCCGCATAAACCTTGCCGTCCTTAACTATTGGAGTTGGCCAGAACCAGTTGCCTCCCTCAAAATTCCATCTCTCCTTGCCGTTAGTTTTGTCAATAGCATACAAATGGTTGTCAAAAGTTCCTAAAAAGACATCGTCTCCGGCAATTGCCGGCGATGAAGCAATAGATGATGGTAACTCCGTCTGCCAGAGCACGCTGCCATCAGCGCTTGATATAGCAAAAAGTTTTCGGTCATAGTTGCTAACGTAGATGACGCCGCCTTCAACTGCGGGAGATGTCCATATTTTGCCGCCAGTATCAAATTCCCATTTCTTCTCCCCGTAAACCGCATCCAAGGCATAGAGCTTACCATCAGAACTGCCTACAAACAGAGTCTCATCAACCACTACCGGAGTACCAACAATAGCACCCATTGATTTGACCCCACTCGGATATGTCCATTCACCTTTTGACCTTAGAGGAACACCTTCGGTATAGCCAGGAGCGAACCTATCTATAGCTATTAGCTTGCCACTATCGCCGGCATAAATGCCGACACAGACGAGGTCCCCGACCACCACCGGTGTGGCATAGATGCTTGCTCGCGGTGATGCCGGGGCACAAGAGGGACCGCAAATTGCGCCCGGCGCACCGAGGCTAGGGACGCTAAAAGCCCACTCATCCTTGCTAGGAAAAGGTAGCTCTTGGCTCCTAGCTGTCGGGCTGATGGCATATACTTTGCCATCTATACCTCCGAAATAAAGAACGCCCTCAGACGCAGCAAAACCCGACCACCCCTGAAATGTCGGTCCGGCGCAACCGACAACAAGCGGGCAAAGAATGACAAGACAGACTATCAGACCTAAGATGTTCGTTTTTGTTTTGAAGAAATTGATCAACTAATCCACCATAACGCAAAAAGTTTAGAAATTACGGTACCGGGTCATAGCCACCTTCGGACCAGGGGTGGCAACGAGCAATACGCTTGGCTGTTAGCCAACTCCCTTTGACAAAGCCATATTTCTGGATTGCCTCATAAGCATAATGAGAACAAGTAGGTTCAAATCGACAAGCAGGCGGGGTGACCTGTGATACCGTAGACTGATACAGCTTAATTAACTCCAGCACGAACCGCTTCATCTTTATTTATTAAATGAGCTCGTAACAGAAGCGTTTCCACTGACTTTCTGAGTCCGTGATAGTCAGCAGTTACTGCCGCTGGTCGAGCAATGAACACAATATCCCATCCTGGCTTTATAGGCGTTGCGCGAGAAATCTCTCTGAGCAAGCGTCTAACCCGATTGCGCACCACCGCCTTTCCAATATTCTTAGTTACCGAAAACCCATAGCGGTTAAACTCGTATTCGTTAGGCAATACTTTCATTACTATGAGATTATCTACCCAAGCTTTACCTGATCTATAAACAGCCAAATACTGGGCTCTTTTTGTTAAAGCCCATTTCTTTGCCATTCTACTATACTGGCGTCAATTTCCACCGCCCCTTGAGTCGCCGAGATTTTAATACCTCCCGCCCCCCTCGAGTTGCCGTCCTGGCCCTGAAGCCATGCTTGCGTTTTCTCGCCTTTTTTTTGGGCTGGTATGTTCTTTTAGGCATTTTATTCTTCCTGAAATCTAAGCTTTAGTTTCAGCCATCCGTTTAGGACTGATATGATCCGGAGTATAAGGTAACAAAGCTAAATAGCGAGCTCTCTTTATGGCTAAAGCCAACCGTCTCTGGTGTTTGGCACAAACGCCTGTTCTGCGACGCGGCTCTATTCTAGCCCGGTCAGATACATAGCGGCGCAACTTGAAAGTGTCCTTATAGTCTATCTCACTCTTGTCAGCGCAAAAGGGACATACTTTAGGTTTGAAGACGAAACGACGCCCCTTCTCCCTTACTTCCTTAATCCCCTCACCTTCCTCCATGCTCTAATCTATGCCTCCTTTTCCAATTTTAATAGTTAAAAAGGTAAATCCTCTGGCTCAACCTCTTCTTCCGTGGCTTCAACAGGAGCTTCTACAGGAATTTCTTCACCCGGTAGCGGTGCTACAGCTTGCCTGTCAAGGAATAGTACTCTGTTGGCTATTACCTCAGCAGTAACTCGTTTCTGGCCATCTCGCCCTTCCCAGGCACGGGTCCGCAAGCTGCCTTCAACATAAACTCTCTGACCTTTTGTTAAAAACTGATTGCAGCTTTCCGCCTGTTTCTTCCAAGCGACTACCGTAAACCATTCTGTTTCCTGCCTCCGCTCTCCCTCAGAAGTCGTATACGAGCGACTAGTGGCAACGCGGAACGAGGTCACAGGATTACCATTTGCAGTAAAACGCATCTCCGGGTCAGTACCGACATTCCCAATAAGCATGATTTTGTTCAAACTCACCATAACCTGCTCCTTACACCTTAATCCGCCAATCTTATTAGGAGGTGACGCAGAATCTTCCCTGAAAGCCGGAAATTAGCTTCAAGTTCTTTAGTTACAGTCGGCTTCAAATTGAGTTTAGTCAACACATAATTGCCTTCTATAGACCGTTTAATAGGGTAAGCTAGCTGTCGCCTACCCCACTGACTTACCTCACCTACAGTTCCACCACCCTTGCTGATCAACTCGCCTAGTTTAGCAATGAAGTCAGGCATTTCTTCATCAGTCACATCAGGACTAATTATAAGCACCAATTCATAGTTAGACACGTATATCACCCTCGAAGTTTAAAAGTGTGGACATTATAACATATCAAGCAAAATAGGGACAAGTTCATGAACAAAGCTGCGCGTCTCTTGCAATTTGGTCTCGTCTAGCTTATATTTTGCGGTATAGGAAAGTATTGTGGAAGTTTGCATCATTGGTCTACCCAAAAGCGGTAAGACAACGATTTTCAATGTCTTAACCAGGGGCAGGGCTGATACCACAACTTATACCACAACCCATTTGGCCCCAAATATCGGAGTATCAAAGGTGCCAGAACCCAGATTGCAGATTCTGGACAAGATATTCCATCCCAAGAAGGTAATGCCCGCTGAAGTCAAATATGTTGATATTGTCGGTATAGCTAAAGATTTCGGTAAGGGAGAGGGGATAAGTGGTCAATTCTTAAACTACCTGAGCAACGCGGATGCGCTGCTCCATGTTGTCC